>PDWJ01000057.1_pt1 | contig 142045 bp, 126 predicted proteins | sample 1430881 | NCBI WGS metagenome assembly PDWJ01 (sample SAMN01162460, study PRJNA174530) | Oral metagenome, whole genome shotgun sequencing project. | biome: Marine environment; feature: Marine mammal; material: Swab sample of the gingival sulcus; isolation source: swab sample of gingival sulcus...
GGCATGGGATACCTCCTTATGCTAAGGTGAGTTGATGAGAAAATTCATCATGCCTCATGCCTGTGAGAAAAAATAGAAGTACTTTATGAGGCGCTTACGAACAAAGCCTTCACAGCAACGAGACAGGAGGTACAGCAAAACCATCTGATAACATATTCCGCGTTGGCGCCAGGGCAGGCTTGATGACTCTTGGAATATAGGTACATGCCTTTGTTCTTCTTTTCCAGACTATCACTAAACAACTCCTTACATCCCCCTTCCTGCTCTGGTGACAAGCGGTTTAGTACAAGCCAAAAGACGAAAAAGTACGAACCAAACTGACTCGAATTGTTCATAAGCATGCTGTCGTCTTCAAAGCATACATAAAGACAGTTCCATGAAATTGCAGTAAACAGGATCAATTGACGACAAAATGATCGCCAAAGGTCAGTTCAGGGCGTACGCACTTCAACAGTTTTTTGGCTACACAGAGACACAGGTAGAGTGCGCTACTATAAACGCCTCTATATGACGCCGACAGAGCTGATGAAAAAGTCAGGCTAACCAGCATGGCTGAATCAGGTAGGTCAGCCTCAACAACGCAACAGAAAAGCTCTCACTCTGTCAGCGGCAGATCGCACACTGTCAGGAGGGCTATATATAAAACCGACGAGATAGGATTTCGCCGGAGCAGGTTCCTTTATGGCGTAGACCAGCAGTACAGGTTACGCCATATCCCACACCCCCCCTTCCCCATCTGCTCCGGCAATTTCCTGTACAATCTCGACCCAAATACCACATTATTTCCTGAGCAGGCGTGTCCATCCCCAAAAGGACATACAACCTATCTTGGCCCCCCCACTTTCCCAAGATAGTCACTCAAAACACCCCCCTCCAAAGCCTGCTCAGGAGATAGGGGTTCCGCGAAGGCTGAACTACAACCCTTGCTGGAGAAAGGAGCACCGGAAGTGACAAAAAAAATCACGTGCAGGCTTTTACCCCTGCACGTGATTCCCCCCTGGTACATTGGAACAAAAAAGACTCGCAATGTACCCTCTCCGTATCCTCTACGGTCCTTGCGGATAGAATGTACCCTCTACTGCCTCATGCAATACTCACTCACGAAAAACAGTACCATATGAAGAGTGTTGCAATTCCTGGATGTACCTACTCGCAGTGTTCTCGATTTGGGCAGACGCTCTTTCTCGCCAGCATTGCTCACGCTCGTACAAAGATGCGGCTGCGGTGATTTGCTCCCTTTACTCTGTCTTCTCCTTTGTACTCTTTATCATATATTGATTGGCTGCTTCCTGCAGAGTCTTTATAGCCAAAAAGGCACAGTGCACCTCCTCTTTGGGAAACTGTCCCAAGTGATCTAAAAGGTCATCACCGGTCAGGTCAAAAACCTGCTCCACAGTTTTACCGATAGCCATTTCGGCAGCAAACGAGCCGCAAATCCTGCTTGAGGCGCATCCATCTGTAACATAGGAGGCGTCAACTATTCTATCCTGCTCAAACTTAAGGAAGAGCTGCATGGTGTCCCCACAATCACCGGTTATCCGACCGCTGACGTCAGCAGATTTCATGGTCCCGTTAAACTTGGGATTTCGCCAACGTTCAAACCCAACTGCGCCATATGCATCCCGAGCATCCTGGAACACCTTTTCCTGGATGGAGTCCACCATAGCGTTAAACTGCGCATCATTCATTACTGAACACCTTTCTCCATAACCAGTGCCCATCCAGCCATGCTCTTTTACCCCCTTTCTGCTTTGGGCTCAAAAAACTCACCCCCCCGGCAGCACGCCAAGCCCTGGACAGCCACCTTGCGTCTGGGGTACAGTGCTTGCAAGCTCTGAAGGTGAAAAAGGCCTCATTTCTGTATGGACACTAAGTCGCTTTATCAAAACCAGAAACTTTACGAAGTCGATGTCTGGTACACAACTCATATTCCGGTGGCGCACTTCGCTTGTCCGATTTCGATGATACAGCCATGCGCGCAAATCCGATATATCGCTGCCAAATACCCACCAACTCTTCTTTTTTCTTCTGCCTGTTACCAATGTGCGTCTGCATTCGCAGCATCTGTGTACTGCACATTGCCAGTTTGCATCATCTCAACAGCCTGACGGACAGTTCCTGTCACATCACTGACGACCTTGATACCCGCCGCCTGCAAAGTTTGAAAGGCCTTGGGCCCGCAATACCCGGTACACACCACCTGGGCGCCCTGGTCAGCGATCATGGTGGCAGCCTGAATACCTGCCCCTTTCAAAGCATTAAGATTAGCGCTGTTATCCAGGGCCTCGCTTTCCATGGTATCCGTATCGACCAAGATAATATAGCTTGCCCGGCCAAACCGTGGATCCACATCACTGTCCAGTGCGTTTCCCTTTGCTGTAATCGCCACTTTCATTCCATTATCCTCTTGTTCACTGTATCCACCCGCAGGTAAGCAAACCGCCAACCCTATGACGGTTAAGGGGGAGCTTCAGTTTCAAAGTAGAAGCAACTCTGAAAAAAAGAATCAAATATACATACCGCGGGTGGGTACAATTTTTTTCAGTGCGCAGCTCCTCCGCCACACACGTCGTTATCGGTGATCAACGGTAGATTACCGGCAATAAAATCCTCTACCACCGGTCGGATATCCGCTCGCACCGAATCATGATACACTTGGATCCCCACAGACCGAAAGCCCATAAGCGGACGCATACCAATACCACCGACTACCAGGGCATTGACATTATTCTCCGCGAGCAGGTTTACTGGAACCATACAGCCACCCTGTACATGCTCTTTATTCTGGATGATTGATACCTCACTGATCTCACCATCTTCCAGATCAATACAGGTAAAGACGTCACAGTGCCCAAAATGTCCCGCACGTTTACCATCCAATCCTCCCTCACCCAACGATGGGATCGCTACTCTCAATGTCGCCATACTGTTACCTTTTTCCTGAATTAACGAATTGTTGTTTGCAGATCCAGCACACCCATGCTGTTCATGGCCGGGGATCCGATTATTTCTTCCCAGATATTCCTGATGGTTCTGGAAAGAGGTGAGGCCGGCTGATGCTCCAGTATATTCTGGCCGGCTACCATAGCCTTTATAAACCCCGGATCAAAGGGGATGCGCCCGACAACCGGCATGTTGTGCTCCTGGCCCAGTCCAGCAATTTTTTCACTCATCAAGAGATTCAAGTCATATTTGTTGATACACAACATGCCCGGCAGCTTAAAATGCGAAGCCAGTTCAGCCACCCGCAGCATATCATGGACACCTGATACCGTGGGCTCGACAACGATAAGCAAAGCTGTAGCCCCACTCAGGGCGGCAATAACCGGACAGCCTATACCTGGAGGACCGTCTGTCAGAATCAGATCACAGTCCTCTCGTTCTGCCAGGCTGCGGGCTTCTTTGCGTATTTGACTGACTAATTTTCCGGAATTCTCTTCCGCTATGCCCAGGTGCGCATGGACCATTGGACCGTATTTCCCTTTGGACAGATACCATTCCCCGCATTTTTGCGGTTCAAAACTCACAGCCTGTTCCAGACACATATCAACGCACACACCGCATCCCTCACAGAGAATGGACTTGACAGTGAAGGTTTCATCAATGGCCGCAAACCGACACACTTCCCTGCAGGTACCACATTGTGTACAGAGCCCTGCGTCGATCTCGGCCTGACCGCCCCCCATAAAATCATGCGCTTCAAGAACATTCGGCTGCATGAGCAGGTGCATATCAGCGGCATCAACATCTGCATCGCAAAGCACCGCGTTTTCTGCAAGAGAAGCAAAAGCAGCGGTCAAACTCGTTTTACCTGTTCCACCCTTTCCGCTGACAATAACAAGTTCACGGATCATTGTACGCCCCCAACGGTCTGGACAATTGCTTCAATAGTTGCATATAGAGTTCGAAATCTATCCCCCCATTCCGGAAACTCCTCCACCATTGTTTTACCATGGGAATACGCCTCGGCAATGGATCGGTCAAAGGGAATCTCCATTAAAACCGGCAGTCCTTCTTTTTCAGCATACGCCCGAACATCGGGAGTCCCCATATCACTTCGGTTAATGACAAGGCCGCTGGGAATCCCCAATATTTTTACGGCTTCCACTGCCAGCTTCAAATCATGCAGACCAAAGGGGGTTGGCTCCGTGACCATAAGCACGAAATCCACGCCATAGGTAGCCGCTATAACGGGACATGATGTCCCAGGAGGCGCGTCTATGATCACAGGTCTGTCGGCGGGAGCATTTTCCCGAACCTGTTTAATTAACGGAGGGGCCATGGCCTCGCCGACACGCATCCTGCCAAGCGAAAAGTTGATATGATCCCGTTTGCCTGATTCGATATCACCAAGTACTCGGCCCACTTCCATAATTGCTCCTTCAGGACAGACCAGGAGACAGCCGCCGCAGCTATGACAGAGTTCAGGGAACACCATAACACTGCTGCCCACCACCGTTATCGCGCTGAATCTGCAGATGTCTGAACATTTGCGGCATAGGGAACATTTTCCCCTGTCCACCTGAGGAACCGGTGTGTCCACCTGCACAGTTCCCATCATTTCTGGATGGAGAAAAAGATGCGCATTGGGCTCTTCTACATCACAATCCAGGACAGTAACTTTGCTATCAACGGCCAAGGCCATATTAGTGGCAACCGTGGTTTTACCGGTCCCGCCCTTGCCGCTGGCCACACTGATAATCATTTGTTCTTACTCCCTAATCAAAAAAGACTCGCGACCTTGGCCAGTTTATCAAGTATTGCCTGGCCATGCTCCCTGTCCATGACAGAAGGGAGCTGCATGAGTACTCCGAGTCCCTCTGTCACCTCATGGAACTCCTTGCCTGGCAGGTCGCTGACCAGCACCGTATTGACAAGCGGGTTGATTTTGACCAGTTGTTTCAGAAAAACGACTCCTTCCATATCTGGCAGGGTTTGGGCACAGACCAAGACCTGTACTTTCTCCTCTTGCATCTTTTTCAGGGCCTCTTCAGCAGATCCTGCTTCCAGAAGTTGGACGTTGTCTTGTTCCTGAAACAGTTCCAGTAACGATTGAAACTGTTCTCTCTTTTGATACACAAGCAGTATTGTCATACTCTTTATCCATTTGCCACTTTTGCCTGGTGTGCTCCCAGCCATTTTGTACTTAGACCAACATCATTTCCTTATCCTGCTACCTGCACAACGAAATACCCTGGGTAATCGCTGCAACCCCCTGGCTCCAAACATCGGCAACCAAGGCGAACAGGGAGATAGGTACGACCCAAGGGTTGGCGTTTTTCCCGTTCACCTGTTCCGACACCTTCCCTTTCGCTGCCTGATAATATCACCCGGCGGCTGCACCTGCCCCCCTCCATGCCGCATCCGGCCACGGCAGCAAACTGCCCTGGAACAGCCGGGCATTTTCAGCGGTGTCCATTCCTGGCAGCCTGCAACCAGATTGTTCAAAACGACATCAATATTCCCGGTAATAAAAGGAATAACCTCAAGTCCGGCGGCTTCCAAACCATCTGCAAGCTCCCGTGAAACAGCTCCGCAAATCAGGGCAGCGACCTTTTGATCCTGCAAAACACGGATGCACTGAAAGACAGGTTCCGGCGTAAAGGGCTGGTAATAGGTATTGGAAATCTTAGCATCGGTAATCTCAGCAATCAAAAGGGTCCGAGCCGTATCAAACACGGGGGACACCCTGTCTTCCCAAACAGTAACAGCGACTATCAACTCTGGAGACGGCGCAGTATTCATACAGATTTCTAAAGCAAAGAAAATGCCAGTTTACCTCTTCCCAGGGTAAAAACACTGAAGAATCCAGAGAAAAAAAGAGACAAGAAAGCTAAGACAGGAAGATACACTCCATTCGGACAATAGGTGGAGCAACAGGCCATAGGGGATGGCATGCGCTGACCGGCGGACCTACAGTCGCACCAAGACCACAAAACGCGACCCTATGCGCCCGTACAGGGTCGCTTGGTCGCAAAAACGCTACCCCACTCTGACATGACGACCGTCAAGAGAGGGAAGCACCAAGCCCAGCCGTTTCACTTTTCGAAAAAAAGTACTTTTATGCATCCCTAAGTCTTTTGCTGCCGCAGTCCGGTTATAGTTATTTCGCCGCAAGGCCGCATGGATCTGCTCAACCTCCGTATGCTCTACAACCTGCTGCAGTTGTGTGTATTCCTGCCTTTGTGCTGGTTGAAAGACTCCCTGGCTATGCAGATACTGGGGAAGATGAGCGGGAGTAATGGAACCGGAAGAACAAAGAATAAAGGCATGTTCTATAATATTTTCCAGCTCCCTAATATTACCAGGGAAATTGTGGTGCATAAGCAGTTCCAGCGCCTGGTCGTTCAAGTGCGATACAGCTTTACCCCGTAATCGATTCATCTTGACAATGAAGTGTTCGGCAAGCAAAGGCACATCTTCCATTCGCTCCCGCAAAGGGGGCAGATGCAAACGGACCACATTCACCCGATAAAACAGGTCACGGCGAAAAGCACCTTCCTCGACAAGGTGCTCCAGGACTCTGTTGGTGGCAGCAATGATACGGACATTTGTTTTCTCGCTGTGAACCCCTCCCAGGGGTTGAAATGCTCGTTCCTCAAGCACCCGCAGTAATTTAACCTGAAACGCCGAAGATGTCTCCCCCAGCTCGTCCAGCATAATGGTCCCACCCTCTGCAGCTTTGAAATAACCTGGTTTGTCTTGCACCGCATGGGTAAAGGCCCCCTTTTTGTACCCAAATAACTCGGATTCAAGCAGGGAATCAGGCAGCGCTCCACAGTTAATGGCCACAAAAGGCTTCTCACTGCGCTGAGAGAGGCCGTGCAACGCACGGGCCATCATCTCTTTGCCTGTTCCGGTTTCGCCTTCGACCAGAACAGTACTGTCACTAGCCGCGATCTGCGGGAGCACCTGAAACATACGCTTCATCAAAGGGCTTTGGGAAACCATATCACCCAACTTAAAATTGGCCGTCAACTCCTTGCGCAGCTCCTCGACGACACTGTTGTCCCGAAAGGTCTCCACACCCCCAAGGACAGCACCTTTCTCGTCACGTAACAAAGCCGTGGAGACAACTATGGGAATACGTTGCCGGTCACTGTTGATTATGTAAGCAGAGGTATTGACAAAGGCTTTGCCCTCCTGCATCGTTCGCTTGAGGGCGCAGTCCCCTTCACACATATTGGAGCGGAACACCTCCCAACAGTATCTGCCCACCGCCTCTTCCCTGGGGATACCCGTTATTTCCTCAGCAGCCCTGTTAAACGACATAATCCGCCACGCATGATTGACGGTAAAGACCCCGTCAGAGATACTTTCTAGTATTATTTCAGTAACATGACCATATTCTTTTTCTTGCTCTGACATCAGTGCATATCTTCCGTATGAGTATCAGTGCATTGCGTGCAAGGCATCCAAAATACACTATGAAACAAAGGGATTATCCTTCTCAGTAGGAGAGAGGCCGCACAAAAAAAGTGGCGGTAATTACCTGTTTTGTGTATATGCCATGGTATATATTACCGAATACACAATGTGCAGGCAACAGGTCCAATACGCCAAAGGCTCTTTGATCCCTGCCCTCAATGGTAACACCAAGCCTCACAGGTCCACCACCAAAACAGTGGTATATTCCATGAGAGGGTCCTGGCTGCAACCCTCAGCCAATACATACAACAGTAGACACGATTCGCCATCTTTACGAGTTATTGTTTGCCCATTTCCAGTTATTTTCTTTGAACCGAGGAGGATAGATGATGTCAACCCAAAAACTTGTGGTCATAGGCGGCTCGGCTGCCGGTGCCAAGGCAGCTGCCAAGGCACGCAGGCTGAATGAGTTCGCTGAAATCACCATTATTCAAAAAGACCCAGATCTCTCCATGTCGTCCTGTGGGTATCCGTATTACATCGGTGGCACATTCGATAGCCGGGACATGCTGCTCTGCACACCCACAGGGGTGGTACGCGATCCCGTTTTTTTTCTCAACGCCAAGGGCATCAGGGCACTGGTCAATACAGAAGTCCTGTCCATTGACCGTACCAAGAAAACCCTTGCGTGTTCTCATACCATTGAAGGGACAAAACAGAACATCTCCTACGACAAACTTATTATCGCCACAGGTGCTATCGCCAATATACCGCCCATTCCCGGCCGGGAGCTCAACGGCATAACAACCTTGCTTTCCATGAAAGATACCGATTACCTGCGGTCTGTTCGTGATCAGGGCAAGGTGAAACATGCCGTCATCATCGGTGGAGGACTTATCGGCATCGAAGCCTGTGAGGCCCTCCAGAAATCGGGCATACAGGTTACCTTGGTGGAAATGCTGGACCAAGTCCTTCCTTTTCTGGACTGGCAACCTGCCAAACTAGTAGCCAATCATATGCAGGAAAAAGGGGTTCGTGTTTGTACAAAGACAGGTGTCAAGGCCTTTAACGGTCAAGACGGCAAACTCACAGGTGTCACCTTGGATAACGGCTCTGTTCTTCCCTGCGAGCTGGCGGTGATGGCCATTGGCGTGCGCCCAAACAGCAAAATTGCCAAGGATGCGGGCCTGAAGATTGGTGCATTCGGCGGCATAACCGTTGACGCCCACATGCAGACCTCGGATGCGGATATCTATGCCGCCGGCGACTGCGTGGAAATTGAAAACCTAAACGTGGGCGGCAGGACCTTTTCACCCATGGGTGATCTGGCCAACTTGGAAGGACGTGTGGCTGGTGAAAATGCCATGCTCGGTAATTGCACCACCTTTCCGGGTACCTATCAGACCGGTATCTGTAAAGTTTTTGATTTCAGTGCCGGCACAACCGGTCTGAACGAAAAGACGGCGCAAAAGGCTGGGATCACGGACTACACAACGGTACTCAACTCCAGCCCGGACAAACCCGGCTTCATGGGCGCTCAGCTTGTTATCTCAAAGCTGCTCATCGCAACGCAGGACCAAAGGGTGCTCGGTTACCAGTGCGTCGGTCCGGGAGATGTCAGCAGACAAGTCGCCATGGCGGCCATGGCCATCCAGGGGAAACTGACCCTCGAAACCCTGATCAATTCGGACCTGCCCTATGCTCCGCCCTTCTCTCTTGCCATTGATCACTTCATAGCCTCGGCCCATATCATGCAGAATAAACTGAAAGGGCGAATGGTGGGCATTTCGGCCCGGGAGGTATGGGAAAAAGTCCAAAAGAAAGAGGAGCCATTTATCCTGGATAGCCGCAGCCCCGAGGAGTACAAAGAGATGCATCTGGGAATCGGAGAAACTTTGATCCCCATTGGAGCGCTACGCAAGCGTCTGCATGAGCTGCCCCTTGATAAAAATCAGGAAATCATCTGCTTCTGCAAGGTTTCCCTCCGCGGCTATGAAGCGGCCACCATCCTTACTGCCCATGGATACACCAACGTTAAAGTCCTGGAGGGCGGGATTGTGGCCTGGCCATATCCACGCAAGAAATAGACATGCAAACCCTGCTACCGTGACTGTCTGGCAAATAGTATTGCGACAGAGAAAAAACAACGCAGATTATCACAACGTACGGAAAAAAGACCACCTTGATTTTGCCTGCTGCGGGCCTGTAACTGCTTTCAGATGTCCCAGATATGGACTAACGCTATGGGCAGCTATCCTCCCTCTATGCGGCCAATGGTGGCCGCATAACCCGGATTTCTCATGAACATTTTGCAGACATGAAAGAATACAATATAAAAACTCTTAGTTAGAAAAGAAATGATTTGTAGCCAATTTCTCCAAAATGGATACCAAAAATTTGCCCGGGTGGCACCATCTTCGGCACTCTTTTACCAACACATATACCCAAGTAGATGAGGGACCAGAAACTACCGAACTTGGCATCGCCTCAGCGAATGAGAAATCTGGGTTAGTATAGATTGTATGCACGGTCTGTAGCTTCTGCCCATTGTTCATCTCCTGGCAGCGGCTGCACTAGGTCTTGACTTTGTCATGGTCTCCCGGCAAACACTGATCAACGACAGAAAGGCTGTTTTTTGGTAGCCTGGGCATTGCCCAGGGCCTGGCTGCCATGGTCGTCAACTCCTCAAGGCTGCTGGCCGCCATTCAGTTCCTTACTGGCGGGTATCTCTTCTCACTAAGGTACAGGGGACTGAGGGCGCAACAGAAACCCACTGCCCCGAAACAGCAACTCCAGATGGCCCAATACTCCCTGCCAAAAGCCGTGGGATAAGGCTTCCTGTGCAACGCCCTCAACCCTAAAGCCCCTTTCTCTTTTGTTGCCCTGTTCACCCTTGTCCTGACCCCAGACATTCCTCCGCAGCACCTGTTCCTCTATGGATCGTGGATTATACTGCTGTAATTCGCCTGGATCACCTTTGTTACGACAGTACTCTCCAGCCCTCCTGTCAGCATACGCTTCAACCAATACGGACACTATATTGATCGTCTCTTTGGCTGCGCAATGATTGCTCTGGGAACAAAGGTCATCACGACCAAAACGAATGGGCCCGAATTGCTTATGCAATATATCGTATAAACGAGAAAATATTCAATATAAAACAATAAGTTATAAAATCTATTTGCAGCTCATTTCGCCAAAAAATGCACCAAGAGTCAACACAGACCATACCATCTTCGGCGGTGTTTTGACCGCAAAGAGAGGTTGCTATAATTCGCTACCAAAATCTTTGAACCGGGCGCCGCCTAAGCTGATGAGAAATCCGGGCTATTCACCATATAAAAATAACTTTCTCGAAGGGCCTATATACAATAACTGCCTGCAGGTCAGGAATCACAGGTGTACCAGACCTGGGCAGACACACCGCCTTCCAGGATCAATTGTACCCATACCGAGATGGAGTCCTGTGGCAGCTGTAAGATTTTGTTACATCCACTCCGCGGTGCTCTTGAAAAGAGACAGCGGACATGAACCTTCAGATTGATCTGATATATTTTTCTGGTCCTTTCAAACAGGGTGCACTGCCGCTTTCTTCACACAAAAGCATGCGCAATCCTCCAATGTGTTTACTTTTTTTTGAGCTTCTTAATGGCCAGAGCAATACTCACACCCATACGCTCTACGGCCTTTGCCATGAGTCCGATCTCATCAGCACGCTCCGTTCCCTCAATTTCAACATTTAGCTCACCGAGGCTGATTTTATCAGCAGATTGCGTCAGCTTCACAAGGGGTTTGAGTAACAGTTGATTCAAGGTTAAATACAGGACAAGCGAGGTAACAAGGGTACCAACCAAGGCGACGGCGAGGGCAATAGTCTTCAACGTATCAGTCTCAGCCATAACTTTTTGGGGATCAATGGCAACGCCTATCATTAAGGATGTCTCTCTCTTTTTTAGCTGAAGCTGTGTAAACTTAAGCAGTACATCCTTCTCCTCAGCTGTTGTTTGGATGAACTCTTTACTTATTTTGGGCGTACTTATCCCAAAAAAGGTATGGATTTTCTTACCGTTAAGCCTGGTGTCGGGATGGCTGATAATCGTACCGTCCTCATCAAGCAAGAAGGCGTATCCTTTCTGGTTGAAATCGACCTCGTTAATAACATCGGCAATGGTCTGCAACTCGATATCACCGCCAAAAGCACCCAGGAAGACACCCTGGTCTTCAATTTTTGCCACAGCTGAAATCAAAAGTCGGCCTGTTGCGGAGTCATTATATGGCGGGGTAAAAACAGCCCGTTCGGAGAAACTTGCCTGGGTATACCAAGCCCGCTTACGCCCATCCCAGTTTGCCCCGGGGTTCCAGCTCGGTGTATTGGAAATGGGCTTTCCATCTTCTTCCAGAGCCCCAAAAATGAGAACGAACTGATCTTTGAGAAGGGGGATATCCATGACATTTTGCAACTGCTCCAGGCTGTAGTCCTTAGAGATGGCGTACGCCATCATGTCAATGATGACCAACTTCTCGTCAAGCCATTCGGCAGCATATTTCGCAACGCCTTTAGAGGTTTCGGTAACGTTGTTGAGCCAAGTTGAATACAGCGTTTCACGTACCACCTTGTATTGAATCGAAGTTAAGGTAAAAAAAATTGCAAGAATAATAGCTAAGGCTAACAGTGGAATTTTTGTTGTAATTTTCATCGCAGCCCTCCATAAAGTAGCATATGTTTTAATGAAAAATATAAAATTTTCTTATCAGTAATGTACGTTTTACCCTGTATCAGGATGATAGATTGCAAAAACGTCTAAGCCAAATTTTGCATCAGCTCCGGTGGAGCCAGGTTCGGTAGTTTTTGGTACCTTATTATACTGGGACTGGAGTTTAGAGTTTCCTATCCCTTTCCCCGTTGCTTGTCAGTAGGAACAGAACGTAAAAAAAAGTTTAAAAAGTGCAATTATATTGTTGACCTAATACATAAACAGTGGCAGCCATGCTTTCTCAGGAGAAAAGAAAAATATAAACAAGCTGTCGTCTCTTTTCTCCTGAGAAAACGCGGCTTTCAGAAAGGAAAACCTTGACCTTTTGGAGGCCGATATGGAAAACAAAGGATGCTCTACCATCCTTAGAGTCCTATTTAATAGTATCACATATATCACCTGGGCTCTACCACTTCGTTCAGTGCCAACTTTTGTTGAGTTGCTGATAGGGGCCATGATCACGCAGTCAGGATTCCTTACCCAAGCCCTCGCAATACACCCCTTACGCACCAGGGCCAGTTATTGTAAGTGGCTGCGGGGTGGTAAGTGGTCGTGGGTTGCACCTAGACTGAAACTCGCCCTGACCGAGATGTATGTTCAAGGAGTCTCAATCCGCAAAGTGACCAAGATCACGGAGGAATTATGTGGGCTAGAAGTGTTGTCAGCTGAAGTCAGCAGAGCCAGTAAACTTCTTGATGAGCAATTGTCGACATGGCGTGAGCGACCTCTTAACGCATTTCCGTATGTTTACCTCGACGCCGGTTATGAAAAAGTGAGGTGATGTTGTCCAGTCATGTGCCGTCCTGATTGCAGTCGGAGTTGATACCAATGGATATCGCCAGGTTCTTGGTACCTCGGTAAAACTATCGGAAAATGAAGTACATTGGGGTGACTTTCTGGCAGAGCTCAAAGATCGAGGCCTTTATGGAGTCCATCTTTTTATCTCAGATGCCCATAAAGGCCTTAAAGCCCCTAGAGCGGCCATCTTCCCGACCGTTTTGTGGCAAGGTGGTCATTTTCATGTACACCAAAACGCTGGGGAATATGTACCTCGTCAGGAAATAAGAAAAGAAGTGGCAGAGAGGATTCGAGCCATATTCACAGCACCAAATGATACTGATGCAAAAAGGTTATGGGAACGCTTCTTGGAAGACTATCGAAAGCAATCCCCGGTTCTTGTTGACTGGGCGGAACCAGCAATACCGGAAGGCCTTGCGCTATTTACTACGCCAGCGCACCATCGGAAGAAAGTCCGAACCGTACATGTTCTGGAAGCGGTTGAATAAGGATATAAAGAGACGTACCAGAGTAGCGACGATCTTTCCCAATGAAGAATCTATCCGGGGAAAAATAATTGTCCTCAGACCGGAATTATAATTGTCGCTGATCACCCGTACATTTGCAGTACCCGGACTTCCCAGGCGGCTTCCTTTCAAGGCATTGTCACCAATACCCTGTTGCCTACTGCTACACCCTTCGCCTCCATCTGGCTGGGTCTAAGACTTGCCAACAGACTGTTTATACTTTACACTTGACTCACATGTTAAGAACATGTGCCGTGCCCGGCACACACAAGTCGTTACAAGGGACGGCGGGAGCCTCACGGCTTTTTCAATGCCCTTGCCCACACCAACCAAACGAGTAACTTGTAGTTCATTGCTGTAAAATCCCGCCGCCCCAGAACTCAGCGTTAACCTTAACCAAAGGAAAGCCTTATGATGTCCAGACCTTCATCCATTCATCTGACTCTATTTTTCGGTATCCTGCTCTCTATGGCGATTTTGTTCATAGCCTCTCCGGCCTTTTGCGAAGAACCGCTTTACAAGCAGGGTAAAGACATCTTTATTGAGACCGGAGTGACGCAGCCGGATCGCGTTCCCACTTGGTTCGCTCCGATGGTTGCTCAGCCATACTCTCCGGTGTTCGAAATTTTGGCCACTCGCGGGACTCAAGGTCGTTATTATCCCTACACTTACGCCGTGACTATGAAGGATATCGTTAAGTTCCACGGCCATGACTGCGAAGGTCTTTCCCATTGCGCAGCCTGCTGCAAATTGGCTTTCAAGGTGTTGTTCCCTGACGGAATTATTGACCGAAGCGTGCTTGGAGGGGTTACCGGCAAATCACCCTGCTGGTCGGACTGCACAGCCTTTCTTACCGGTGGACGCATGCAGTATGGCAACCTTTCCTTTTTCAAGGAGAAAAAGTACGGTCACGCTCTCATCATCTATCGGCAGGACACCAAGCAGGCCGTCATGTCTACCTGGAAAAAAGGTATCAACAATATCCCCGGCGAACCTCCAGTCCTGCCCGGAGTAATCGAATGGCAGCCCAAGGTGAACAGCAAAGAAGTACTTGCTTTGAAAAAGGTCGTCAAGGACGCCGGTGGCAAGCCAACTCCCTATCAGGTGGATCTGATGCGTTATCTGCAATTTACCCATATCAACGATATCTTCAGCCGTCCGCTAGAAGACAGTTATCAGGTCAAGGTCATCGAAAACTTCAATCTTGCAGATTGGGCCGATCCAAGCAAGGCTATCGCCAACCCTCACAAACGAGGCGACATCCGTTTGCGTGACTATCCCTACCGTAAAAAGCCTATCAACGGCCCACAGGATGCGAAGTAGGTTGATGACAGAGGTTCGCCTGCGCTGACTCCTCCTCCGCTGACACTCGCCGCCGGATTTTGCCACAGAAGTCCTTTGACGCTGTTCAAAGGACTTCTTCCATACCAAGGGTGTTGAAAAGTAACAAACAGCATGATCTAGCTCTTTTATTGCGAATTTCAGTGATTCCGGCCAGGCATTCGGAGCGTAGCGACTCCCTCATTTCCTTCTTAGGGTTTGCTGAACAACGTATTTAACCACGCACCACCGGGGATGCAGAATGGCTGCCAACTCAGTGTGGTGGAAAAATCTCGTTTTACCATTCCTTGTCTTGCTCTGTGAAAAAAGAATGGTGGCAAGGATCCACCGTTGCTTCAAGCAATCGAAGTTGACGGAACAACCGACAATCGACCTGTTCGATTTTAAACACCATCCGTCACGCAGCAAGCAGAAGGCAACCATTCTCCTTTTCGCCTTTATTGTACCCAAACTGGGCGTCCAGGATAAAGAGACAGTGAGTTTCCTTTATCCGATGAGCAATTCGGTGCACGGTCTTGCTACCTACCGCATATTCTTCTTTGTTACCATGTGGTGAAAAACGGCAACTCGTCATCCTGTCCCCCCCTGGTTATTCCTCGGCTGCTTTATGTATCGTCAGTTGGGGAAAGGGGATCTCCCAGCCATAGTGGTTGCTGCATTCGACACACCATCTTTGGATACTTCGCTCCAGGCGTGTATAGATGGCAGCAAGCTCACCATCAAAATCTGCCGCTATCAGCAGATCAAGAGAGGAAACGTTAGCCTGGAGGAATTCTACATTCAGGTTGAAACATGTCTTACCGTACCCTTCTGCATCAATTTTTCCTTGTATAAATTCTTTCATACGTGCGGGGACTTCTGTGGTAATTTCTTTTTGCAGGTCGTAGCTAAGGCCAAAAATAACGCGTACCCTAAAATTGCGGGAAAGGTTGGCAGGACAGGCCTCAAGGAAGGTACTGGTCGGGTATGTTACACGTCGACCGCCCCGCTCAATGGTTTCAACCTGTTCATGGGACAGGCTGACCACTCGTGCCCTTGAGGCTGAGCCAACAACTACCCAGTCACCTTTTTTACACGGGAACCATGGTTCGTCTTGCGAATATGGCCTGGAAACAAGGCCGATAAGTTCTTCAATGGGAAGGCGAAGCTCAACCTGGAGGGAGGGATTGACGAGTTTGCAAAAAACGTTGATAGAGACCACTTGCCATGGGACACCGTGCAGTATAAGTCGTTCGTTCTCGCGCACGGATCCAAGGTTGAGCATGATACGACCCTGTTGCCAAAACTTTGGCAGAACCTGACGGATTGTCCAAGAAAAACCTAGGAAGAAAATAATTGCCATGCTCAGGAGAAGCCAGTCTTCAGCGAGATAGAGGGTAAAGAAACAACCTAATATGGCAAAGAATACCGATGCACACTTGAAAATTATATATAACAGGCGGATGTTAAAAGAACGCTGCTCTTTTTTTGGTGTAAGTTTTGCCGCAAGCGCCACAATCATCCGATACAGGATGCGAAAAAGTGTGAGAATTGCAAAGAACACTATAAGAGAGAGAACGAGGTACAGGCCGCGGTTTTTAAAAAAAGTGCGCAGGGATTGCCCCGATGTTTCCACAAACGAAACTTCTTGTTTCTGCAGCTGGTAAAGCTCTCGTTTGTTGAGATCCAGTTTGTTGGCAATCCTTTTGTTTGCATTTTCCCATTGGGGCAACAGGGCTTGGATTTCTTTTTTAACTTGACTGCTGCTACTCGTTTCCAAGACTGCATTGAGGTTGATCAAAGCTTTTTGAGCAGTCTTTTGCAGCTTTTCCAATTCGGCTATTTTATCTTTGAGTTCCGTTTTTTTTCGTACCTTGACAGTAACATGCTTAAGCTCCTTGATGGCTGGCTCCAGGAGGCTCGCCAGTTCATCTTTCCAGCTAAATGCCACTGGTACTTTCTCCTTAAACAGGCCTGGTTCTATACCGGTTGCCATACGCTCAAAATCATTGGTGCTCTCAGAGAGTTGTTTGTCAAGTTGGGCAATTTCCTTTTCCAGTTCTGATTTTTCTGTTTCAGATTTGCTATTTTTCAGTTTGTTTTGAGACTGTTTCATCTCTTCATGTAAACTTTTTTTCAATTCAAGAAGAGACTGGAGCATTTCAGGAACATCCTGGACGAGTTGTATCTCATGCCTGCTATCTTTACCTTTTTTTACCTCTTGTCCTGGTTCTGAGGCCAAGCTGTCACAAGTAGAAAGGCAGAAAAAAATGAGTAAGAGTATAGTGAGTTGTTTGGTTTGCATTTTGAAGTCTTTTGTGAATTGTACCTTCTTATAAGGAGAATTAGGATATGTACCGCAGGTTACTTTGAGAAGATTTTAAGGGGGTATTTCTATCTTTACACCTCGCTTGCCAGCACTGACAGAGATGGTCTCAAGAATTTCTGCGCTCTGGCATAAAAGGATGGGTATTTTTTTCTTAAACCAATGGGGCTTATTCCCCCAAGCAGGTATCCGGTTGCCTTTTGTACCGTCTTCTTTTTAGCCATATGCCCTTTTGGCCTTTGCTGCTCGAGCAAGCCGTTTCATATTCAGGTGTTCCTGGACGGCCAGAATTGCCCCAACCAGGGCACTGTTATCAAGGACAGCTACCAGGGTTTTGAACACCCTGTCCGGGGGAACATGAAAATTCTCAACAGCTTCTCGTCCGTACGAAGGGTGTTTGGGGCCGTGCGTGTATTGGTGCAGGCGATGGGGAATTTTTTCTTTTTCTAACAGGATAATAGCCAGCGTCATTTGTGGGTACTATGTGAGAATGTTTGTAACTCGGGCAACAATTTCGCTGGCCTCAGGACTCTTGATCACTATGGCGTTCGCCCCTTTGACCAGTGCCTTGTTTTTGACATCTTCATCTTCGTTGGCGGTAAACAGAATCAACTTCACCTGGTCCCCATGTTCCATGGTCCGTATTGCTGCTATAACCGAAGCCCCGTCTATGTCAGGGAGGTGATAGTCGATGATTACGGCATCTGGCCGAAGGTTTTGGACCAACGTAATACCTTGCTGACCTGTTTGGGCAAAATGGACATCTAATCCTGCTTTTTGAAACAGGCGAGTGTACAATCTACAGATAACCGGGTTGTCGTCAATGAATACTACTTTGATCTTGGGAGCAGGACTTCCCAGTACACTGAAAGCCCTATGAGCAGGTGGTGGAAAACAGAGGACCTCAGCGCCATTGACTATAATGTCATCACGGGCTGGCATGAGTTTGTCGTGTCCGTTGTATCGAATACCAAGGATTGTGGTACCGAGGAACTCTTCTGCTTCTGTAACAGTTTTCCCGTAACAGGGCGTGGCCAAATCGTCTATGATCCATTGAGGATTCTGATCAGGCGGTGTGCCTGGATTTTTTTGAGCCCCAGGTATGGCAAGGATTCGTTTAGCTACTGTTTTACCAGCTGAGACGTACGGTGAGACAATAGAGTCTGCGCCTGCTCGTAATATTCTTTTTTCCGAGGCACTCTTTTCGCATCGTGCGATAATGTGTAAGGTCGGATTGAGTTCTCTGGCAGTGAGAACGGTGAATAAATTTTCAGGATCTGACCCCAGCATGGCCAGCAGTGCCGATGCTTCTTTTATACCTGCTTTTAAAAGAATAGCTTCTCTGGTAGCATCTCCTTCGAGAAAGAGATAGTTCAGCTCTTTAAGGACCTCAATCCGGTGTTGATCCGCCTCTATGATTACAAATGATGAACCGGATTGTTCCAGTTGACTGGCAGTAATCGAACCAACTCTGCCGCTGCCGCAGATAATGGTGTGTTTTTTTAAGGTTGAAATTCTTTTTTCCATATTCTTTTTCCAGCGGTTAGGGTCTGAGGCACGTTCAAAAACGAATTCTGTCAACAGGCTGACTGCATAGGCAAGGCAGCTTACTCCAGACAGAATAAAGAGGATAGTAAAAATTCTGCCCTTTTCCGAGAGAGGATGGATTTCACCAAAACCAACAGTGGATGCAGTAATTACAGTCATGTAGAGAGCGTCTGTCAGCGAGTACCCTTCTAGGGTGCTGTATCCTAGGGTGCCGACAAGCAGGAAGAATATTGCCAGCCAAAGAGCTCGCCATAGTTTATTTTTTCTGAGCATAAAGGATGGATGGTGCAATTTATAATAGAAGAGAATTTATAATAGAAGATTATTGTAAGAGTCTAGCACAATATGACGAGTGTTCGGTCATGCTTATTTGAAAGGAAATATCTTTTTTATGATCGAGCTGCAGGTATCAATGCATTTGGGTACTGGATTAACCAACCTTGGCAAGGAGTTTCAGAGAAAAAAGCACCAGTATGATCAGAAGGGTGATCCAGATTGGGGTCAGGACGGCATTGTGGCTGGTTCCAAGAAAGGTCGTAAACTTCAGGTTTTGCTTGAGCCACTTGACAAACAGCTCCGACTCCCAGCGATTTGTAAAAATATCATCCCTGGTTATTGCCAGGATTTCTCACGAACATTTTATTTCATTTGTAAAAAATTGATAACAACAAATGGTATGGTTTGCAAACTTTACGTCTTAATATCATCACAATTGAGTCCTGCCTCTTGGCCCTGATAATAAGATTCTGTGATATGATGTATGTCATCGGTGTTAAAGCCAAGCACGACCTCTTTTTCCTTGTCAAACCTCCGGTCTAGAACAATCTTATTATCAAGGTGAACCGAAAAAATAGTTCCCTGGCATTGCACTGTTGCAATCCAGGTAAACCCTTCACGAATCACACCAGAAATATTCCCTCGCAGCTTGATTTCATTGGCACCCCTATCATCAAATTGTTCAATAGGGGAAATAGTTATATTTTCTGGTCGTAGTGCAATGTACCCCCTGCTGTGGTGAATGTTTGCAGGTTTAGGGATTGTTATACCACAAAAATGACAGGTATCATCTTCGTAGGTTGCCTCAATAATATTTTTCATTCCAACAAAATCTGCAATAAATGCGGTATCTGGTCGATGAAATATATCAAGAACTTTCCCAGACTGTTGGATACAACCATTTTTTATAACTGCAGCAGTATCGGATAAGGTTAACGCATCAACAAAGTCATGGGTTACCATAAAGAAGGTGGCATCGCTGGTTGTATGGAGCTGTTTAAGATTCCTCCGTAGCTCTTCTCTAAATTGGGGATCAAGGGAGGAGAGTGGCTCATCAAGCAAGACAATGGAGGGTTGACATGCCAATGCTCGAGCTAAAGCCACCCTCTGTTTTTCGCCGCCGCTCAATCTGAGAGGTTTACGCTTTTTGAGATGCATTATCGAAAGCATTTCCATCAATTCAAAGGCCAGTTCCTGCCCCTCTTGCTTACCAAGCTTGGTATATCGTTGACCGTATATAACGTTTTCTAATACTGTTAGGTGCGGGAAAAGACAATGATCTTGGTAAACAAGGCCAATAGAACGCTGTTCAGGAGGTGTGTCGGTTATATCAAGGCCATTGACTAGTATTTTCCCTTTGTTAGGTTGCAATAACCCAGAAAGGGATTCCAGTAACAGCGTTTTCCCTGAACCGGTAGGTCCCATTAAGGTAAAAAAAGAACCTTTCTCTATTGTGAGAGAAACAGGGCCCAAGATAAAAGAGGGGAGTGTTATCGTTAGGTTTTCTATGACAATCATTCTGGATCGGTTTTGGACCGAGAAACAACACGAAGAAAAAGGAAAAAAAGGAGAGAAACAAGAATAAGAAGAACCGCTACAGGTTGAGAATATTTCAGTCCATAGGCGGTGAATCTCTCGTACATGAGGACAGGCGCCACCATGGGATGATAGGCAACTATAAGGATAGCACCAAATTCGCTCAGAGCCCGAGCCATGCACATAATCATTCCCACCAACAGGTACCTCCAGGATAACGGTAGAACTACTCTGAAAAAAGTTGCCCCCTTTCCTGCTCCCAAAGATCTACTTACTTTTTCCAATCGTTCAGGTATGCCCTCAATACCCGCTTTGACAGTATTAACAAAAAACGGTATCCCAACAAAAAGCATAACAGCAACAATACCTGTTTTGGTGCCCATTATTACAATATTACATTGCAATAATAATTCTCCAAAAGGATGATGTCGTCCAGCTATGGTCAATAAGGCAATCCCCACTACAGGATGGGGTATCATTATGGGAAGGTCGATGATGGTTTCCACCAGTTTTTTGCCAAAAAAGCTGTTTCTGGCGAGGATATAGGCCAGTGGTGTACCAAAAAGCAGGGCTATACAGGCAGAAATACCAGAGGCAGACAAGGAGAGCCAAATGGAACGGAGGACCTCTTTATCTTTCAGTGTCTCCAAAAAAATACTTTTTTCTGGTGAAAAAAAAGTTTGCGTAAGCGGCCCGAAAATAAACAGCAAGAGAAGAGCCGAAGAGAACACCATCCAGCTGGTAAAGAAAAAAGTCGGGAAACGTCGTAATCCCGTCAACGTTTCCCGATACGGGTTTCTGTGGGTGGGCAGCATGGCTACTCTTTGACAGTTACCTCTGCCTGCAACGAGGACGGCAGTTTATTATGCATCTCTTGAGTAGGAACACGGACAGGAATCATTGGAGGCTGGCCCATGGATTGGAGAACTTGTAATCCTCCGTCCTGAGCAAACAAATACGCCAGAAACAACTCGGCAGCTTCCTTATTGGGTGCCTGGTCCAACATGGTGATACCATAGGTAATAGATTTCCCCACACGCTCAATAGTGGTTCCAGGCTTCTTGCCGGAAACAAGTACTTTCGCCTGCTTGTAGAACGGGGTCATTTTGTAATTACCCAGGTTAATGTGATCATCAAGAACAATGTATTTCAGGTTGTGCTGAACGGCGACGGAAAGATATTCCCACGCATAATCCATGTTGCCGGACTGCAATAGAGAAATCAACTCCACAGATTTGGGCCGCACATTCTTTTTGGGACGATTCGCCAAAAGATTGTCATATAATCCTGAGGAATTATAGAACTTTTCAGCCAACTGCAACACCATTAGTGAACGATAGCCGCAAGGATCCAGGTTGGGATCAGAATGTCCCCAGACAACCCCTTTGCGTTGTAAAATCGTATACCAGTTGTCAGCGTTGATTTCATCGGCAAATTTTGAATTATCGGTGTAACATAGGACAAGTTGATTGGAAGCAAATCGTACATTCCATGAGGCAAAATTAGGGATCAAATTTTTATCAATAACCACATAATCAGCAGACGCCATAAGATCCGCTGGTTTTCCAACCTCAGAAATAAGACGCGCCATCTTCGTAGAACCGCCTGCTTCCCTCTGGATATCGATTTTGGGATACTTTTTCTCAAACACTTTTTCCATTTGAGCAAAAGGTACCGAGAGTGATCCGGCATGAAAAATAACTAATTTTCCTGAAGGTTCAGCAGCCGAGAAAGAAACGTTGCCTACAATGGCTAGGAATACAGCAAACTGCAACACTCGTAGTGTCCTTAACATAACAATCACCTTGCATAGTTGAAAGTAACAAAAAAATCTGGCGTAGCAAGCCCCTACCTTTACCCTGAACATAAATTACAGTTTGTCCATCTGAAAGCACTTGGCTCAAGCTACGCCAACTGCACCTTTATACCAAATTATACCATTAGATGGCAACATATATACAAAAAAAGACCAATACCAACCATTACGAACCGTAATTGACAGCAGGGGTGCATCTTGTCCCAGTTTTTTAACTCGAATTCCTCATGGACATTTTGTCTCATTTGAGAAAAAAATAAAAAACAGTAATAGATATTGTTTGTAAGCAGATTTCGTAATGACAATCCAAAATTGGCCCCCTGTGCCACCTCAAATTTGCCCACCATGAGCTTGTGTAAAAAGGTGGTTTTCCTCCCTGTGATCATGGAGGGAGCGCTTGAGCAACCAGGGTGCTCATAGGGTGGGAAACTACCTCCAGGCTTATCTCATCTCGTGAATTCTTTGTTCACTAAAGAGTGTTGAAAAGAATACAGTTTATTTAATTAAAAACAGTTGGTTAAATTGAAAAAAGCCTCTAAGATGGGACAAAGGGTCATTGATACCATTGGTTCCCAAAAAGAGGCTTTCTCACAAAGAAAGATATCAAACGAATCATCAAAAAATAATTATAATCCAAGCATCCCATGGGAAGCGTTTAGCGAGGAAACGAAAAAAAAATTGCCAAGGAGATAACCGATGCTGTTCTTGCAGATTCGAAGGGGTTTGATCAGGAATGGGGTATACCTCTTGAAAAACTGATAGGAATCGAGGAACAAGTTCCTGATACCCGCATTATGCCTCTGGATGAGATGGCTGATCTTGTGGAAAATTTTTACTCACGAGCCGGGCTTATCAACTTGAACAAAGCCCAAGGCCCATGGCAGGAGGTTGAAAAGGAAGAACTGCTGTTTATTGACAATTGGCTCGACAACCGAATTATCAATGCATTGTTGGCGAACAGTGGATATTCACCTCAGATGGGTATTCTTTTTCCCGGCCAACTTTTTCGGGCAGAATTGCTGAAAGCGATTACATATCCCAAGATCAGTTATCGCACATACGGCACCAAGGAATACATGGGGCAAGAGTGTAAAGAAAAAGGTCGCTTCCTCTGCCTGCCACTCAATAAAGTCATTTTCGTTGTGGGTTGCAATTCTCCCAATTGATCAATGTCCTTGTTTTTATATATGACATTATTTCTATGGTAGCGGATTGCCGTTCTATTCAATCGAAGTAGACGGAAAAAAAGGCCGGGGTTACAATGAGATCGATTGCAATTGCGGTGTCCGCCCTCACAAACGGGACAAGTCAAATAAGGCAAGGCAGCATAACATATCGACAATACCATATAAAAAAACCCGAAACCTGAAGGCTTTCCCGAATAGGTGCGACCGAAACCAGCAAGAATCTTGATTCAGCACAAAATGAAAACAACAATCAGGTCAAAACAATTCTGGGAAGCTTGCAACTCAAAAAATAAACGACCATAGTCGTGATAAAGAGCTCGATCATGCTGCTTGTTTCTTACTTTCCAACACCCTTATATTATGCCGCTCTTTAGAGCTATCTGTCCTCGTATCTACTACGCACACCAAGCAGTAGGTTTTGTCCAGCCCCCTCTGTCATAACTCACAACAACATGAAAAAAATCAACACAATGAATCGTCAAGAAATAAAGGCTATCCTCTGGGATATCATGCTCATATCCATCGGTACACTTATCTTTACGATTGGAGCCAAAGCAATTCTTGCTCACCATCAATTTATTACCGGTGGTATGTACGGTGCTTCCCTCCTGATATCCAGACAAATTGGCCTTATGAATCCTGGATATTGGTATCTGGTACTCAATGCGCCCCTACTCATAGTTGGCTACAAATATTTCAGTCGGCGTTTTTTCCTCTACAACACCTATGCTAGTATACTCACCACTCTCCTGCTTGAGGTTATCAACCTTAACTTTGGTATTGAAGAACAACTCTATGCAGCAATTGCAAGCGGAGTTATTTGTGGTATTGGTTCAGGAATTATTTTTCGTTCAAGAGGTTCCAGTGGCGGGCTCGACATCGTTGCCTTGTTCTTGAACCGCAAATGGAATATCGGCATTGGTAAATTCTTTCTGGCCTTCAATACCCTACTCTTTCTCTTCCTTGCTACGCAATACAAGCCAGATGTGGTCATCTCTTCAGTCATCCTTACCTTCACAAGTTCCATGATGATCGATCAGGTAATCACTCTTTTCAATCAACGAAAAATTGTCTACATCCTCAGCGAAAAGTACGAAGAAATTGTGGAAAAAATAACCATGGATATGAAAAACGGCGCAACCCTTATCAATATTCAAGGAGCGTACTCTGGCAGAAAAAAACAGATGATAATGACCATAACCAACAACCTCCAAATGAAAAAACTCGAAGACACTGTCTTCACCATCGACGAGCATGCTCTCTTTATTGCCGAAAACAGCTTCAACGTATTAGGGTCGAACTTCGGCAAACGAAAGATGTATTAAGCAATGACATGTTCAGAAAAACAAAGATACACCTTAATGTCCCGACGTTTAACGTAAACACGTTCTATTTCTTCATCGGGCAAATCGATCCTGGTCGACATTACAGCCAGCCATTTACGTTTTGCATGGTACCAAGTAAAAACGATTTTGACTTTTTGCCCTTGTTGAGTTTCCGTTACTACACTGGCCAGTATTTTTGCTTTACCTGGCCTTTTCTTCAACTGAGCAAACAACCTGCCAAGAGTCAGAAGTTTTCCCTGATAACGATAAGACACTTTGGGCATATTCTTAGCCATGCAGATAACAGGCAGGTGCTGACCAAGTACCGAAAAAAGAGAAGCAAAACCAACTATCCATCAGAATATAGTCAGCACGTATCCCTTATGCCGGTACTCGTTTGACCATTCCATATGGGTGACAAAACGTTTTTGTCTGTTCTTTCTTAGATAAGACAAAATGATTATAAGAAATCCGGGCTCATCTCTCACCCTGACGGCATACGGCCTTCGATGGTCAAGTAATTCAAGGTTGTATGGACAGTGAACAGGGGAAACAACAAGGCCAGGAAAAAAATATTCACAATGGGAATCATGCTCACAAGAGCCGGCAACAAACCAAGTCTGAAGGCGGCGCCACGGTTCTCGCCGATCCAGGCAATTTTTCTTCCCAAGCTCCATCGATACCTTGAGCAGGGGAAATCTATAAACAGCAGGGTAGAATAAAAAATATAGATCAAAAAAACAGATAGCTGGCCAAAAACGGGTATAAAATTGACCACCAGGGCCACAACCGCCACCACAATACCAACCAGAGCAATTTTGCATCCTTCCCACATGTCCACACAAAAACCTGACAGCGTCAAGGCAGCCTCTCCGTCGGGTACTGTTCCGGTATACTGGTTCCCTGCCAAAAAACTCAAAAAAGTATACCCCGGACTTGTCAGGCTGTAGGCCAGCAAAAACGCAAGATAAAACAATATCACACGGCTGATGAACAGGTAGAGCCAGTCCAGCACATACCAACCCCAGACTAGAGGATATTCCCAGAGATGGTCCACTGCAGGCGGTTGGGAAAAAAAATTGCCAGTCAGCATATCAACCAGGTCAAGGGTAAGATACAGACCAAGCCATGTGAACAGGACTGTAGAGCCAATCAACAGCAGGCTGACTAAAACAAGCTTGGGGTGACGAACAAGAAAAACCAGTGCCGCTCCCAGACTCACCCAGGGCTTGAGTGAGGAAACAGGTACAGATGATACCATAACAGACATAAAATGCTTTGGATTCTGGTACGAATCTTATGAACAATAAACAACGAAACAATTTGGGGCCATACGGGTTATGGCTGTCCGCAACTCAATACGGGACAACTTCCGTTCCGCTTACACCTGCAGTAGAATGCTCCCTGCTTGCAACCCGCCAAGATGGGTGCGCTGCTGGCAGGGAGGCGACCCCAAAAACAAACTACTGGAACAAAGGTACAACCAGATCACACTGCCGCACGGGCAGCTTGAACTTCATCATCCCTGATACGCACAACGGACCAGGTCCGACATGGTGTATGCGATGCCATTTTCACGCAGCAGATCCAGGACAACATGGATGTGGTCTTTCTTGCCCAGTGCGACGGTGACACCTTCTTCTCCCATTTCCACAGCAAGTCCATTTTCCTCTAAGGATGCAAAGGTGTTGCCCAGGTTGTCCACCACAAGGCCGAGGACGGAAAAATCATTCATGTAAAATGCCGGAAAATTCTCTTCCACAATCCCCTGATACCCTTCTTCCACTATTTTCAACTGTCCCATTGCATCCTCCCGTTGCCCACAAGAACATTTGTCCAGGTTGTTTTTTACCTCTGTGATCCCGAACACACGGTATCGTTTTAGCCCGGATTGCGCCTCAGCCCAGGCGCAATCAAAGATCGCCCACCCGAAGCTGGATAAGCTACAAGCCGCTAGAGGCCGTTTTCTTCCCTTGTACTCCGTGATCCAACAAAAAACGGCACACCCCGTGGACCGCTTCCAGACGTTCTCTGAGGTCTTGCAAAGTAATGGCCCTCATTTAGGGGAGTTTCTTTTGTTTTCTTATATGGTCTCGCTGCAAACGATTTCTATTGATGAGCGCATCGGGATTGATAGAGACGATCAAAATTCCAAGCAATGTCATGAAACCGCCTACGACCAATTTCCAGCCAATTTGGTCACCAAACATGTATACCCCAAAGACTGAAGCGAGTATCGGCGCCAGGAGAAGTAGCGGAGTCACACTGGATACAGGATAACGGCCAAGAAGATAGTATAAAATACCGTGTCCAAAAATAGATGCCGCCACAGCAGAGTAAAACGGGGTCCAGAAATCAATCAAACGCACTGTTTGCAACATTTGCATGTGCCCAGTTTCAAAACAAAGCGATAACAGCAGCAATGAAGGCATGCTGACAACGGCAATCCAAGCCTGCAACCGCAGCACCCCCAGGTTGGGACATTGCCGCATAAGGATCGTGGACACAGCCATGGCCATAGCAGCGCCCACTACCCACAAGACAGCATCCAGGTGGGTAAAAACGACAGGGTCAAAACCAATCACCAATACCCCTGAAAGAGCCACGGCAATGGCCAAAAGACGGATACATGAGACACGTTCTTTAAGAAATACAGCAGCCAGAAGAGCTGAAAAGGGCACGTACAGCTGCGTTGTAATCGCAATGGAAGCGATATTGCCGCCCGCATCCAGTCCGATAAAAATCATGCCAAAATGGACGACACCCAGCAAAAAGGCAACCCGAAGCAACGGTTTCATGGAACCCGATGCTGGCTTCAGCCAAGGCAGTGTAATCAGCAGGAGAAACAGGAAACGAACCGAAGTGAAAAGAAGTGGGTTGAACTTTTCCGCCCCGATCTTGCCGGCAATGAAGTTAAAGCCCCAAGCGAAATTCGCAACCAGGACCAGCATCAGATCCGGTAAACTCATAGTGTACTCTTTTTTCCAGTATACTACCCTATTTCACAGATTATCGCTATCCCCCATTTCTCACGCCCGTACTCCATGCCAGGTACTGCGGGCATAAGAGGGCACATCAACACATGCTTGGAAAAAGCAAATATTTTTCCTGTACGCCGTAGTACTCCCGCTGGCAAGGGCTCTTGCTGACCACCAAAGAACCGACCGCAGGCATGATGGCCGAGTGACGCCCCCACAACAACCTGAAAAATTCCCTGCAAACATCCAAACATCAGCTAGAAAAAATGGAACAACTCCGAGCTTTTCTCCTCTGTTCAAATAGTTATGTAGCTCTAAAATTATACCTTGCGCCTAACAAAGAGACTCGGTACATTACCTTGATACGAAAAGTCCACTTTTTCTACAGTATTATAATGAAACCAACTGAAATTATTGCATCTTTATATACCGTTATTGCCTCTCAACTGCCAGTTTTTATATGGGGACCTCCAGGAGTTGGCAAAAGCCGCATAGTAGAACAGGTTGCTCGCAGCAAAGGGTTAGACCTCATAGATATCCGCGCCTTACTCCTGGATCCAGTAGATCTCAGGGGGCTGCCCAGAATCACCAGCGATGGGCTCTCGCAATGGTGTACACCGGAGTTTCTGCCCAGACAAGGCAAGGGGCTGCTCTTTCTGGATGAACTGAACGCCGCGCCTCCCCTTGTCCAGGCTGCCTGCTATCAGTTGGTGCTGGATAGAAAGCTGGGCGAATACACCCTGCCCGATGGCTGGAGCATCATTGCAGCTGGTAACCGGGAAACCGACAGGGCCGTTACCCATCGAATGCCCTCTGCCCTGGCAAACCGATTTATTCATTTCGATTTTACCGTTGATGTCGAGGAGTGGATATCATGGGCAGTGGAAAACGACATTGCCCAGGAGATCATAGCCTTTATCCGGTTCCGTCCAGCTCTGCTGCATGACTTTGATCCAGAACGAAACAGCAAGGCATTTCCCACGCCACGATCATGGGAATTTGCCTCTTCACTCCTGGCTGCCAGTCCGCAGCCCAACCTGCTCAAGGAAATTCTCTCAGGAACCGTTGGTTATGCTGCGGCCTCCGAATTCATCGGCTTTCTCAAACTGTACCACGCTCTACCGGCAGTGGACGATATTTTAGAAGATCCTGCCAAGATCGATATTTCCATGGATCCGGCTGTCCTTTATGCGGTTTGCGAGATGGTCGGGCGGGCCGCCACTATGGAACGGAAAGAAAAAGTGTTCATCTTTGCCGGCAGGCTGCCAACGGAATTTTCCATTCTCCTGGTACGGGAGGCCGTCCGCCACTGCAGTGAAATAGCCGCAACCGACCAGTTCGCTGGCTGGGCGCAACACCATGCCGATGTTCTGGTCTAAGCTGTTCCCATGATGCCATGAACGATCAGGCGGCTTTCAACAAAATGACCAAAGCCAGGACATCACTGGTTCTCAAACATCCTTTTTTCGCCTCCCTGGCTTTGCACCTGAATCTGCGCGAGGACATCACCTGCAGAGATGCCTGGACGGACGGACGGGTCATCGGTTACAACCCCCACTATATCAACATACTCTCAGATGCCAAACTCGAGGGCTTAACCGCTCACCTTGTCCTGCACCCAGCTTTCGGACACCATAAACGCAGAGGCAACAGGGATGTTGGCACCTGGAACAAAGCCTGCGACTATGTGGTTAACGCCATCCTGGCAGATGCAGGTTTTACCCTGCCTGAAGGCTCCCTCTTTAAAAGCGAATATGAAGGAAAAAGTGCTGAGGACATCTATGCCCATTTGACCAGGGGCAACAGTGAAGAAGAGCCCCAAGAAACACCGGCAGCCGAAGAAAACGCAGATGGTGCCACAGAGAACGAGGCCGAAGGCGCTCAGGGAACAGAACCCGAAACGAGCCTGGAAAAACAGGGTGATGATCAGGGGTCTTCTCAAGGGGAGTCCAGTCCGGCCGGTGCGGTTCGCGATGATCCCCACGGCGGCTCGGAAGAGGCGCAAAGCATAACGGAAACAGACTGGGAAGAGGCCTTGGTCCAGGCGGCACATACGGCCAGAGAGCTGGGCCGCTTGTCCCTGGGGCTGGAAAGACTGATCCAAGACACCCTGGCTCCCAGACTCTGCTGGCAGCAACTCCTGGCAAGATTTATTGAGCGATCGAACAGGTCCGACTATACCTGGGTTACACCGAATAGACGCTATCTGCACCAGGATATCTATCTCCCGGCAATGCAGAACAGTACACTCAGCCATATGGTGGTTGCCCTGGATACTTCGGGAAGTATTCAAAGTGCTGAGCTGGATCAATTTGCCGCCGAGCTAAACGCCATCACGGAACTGCACCCGACTACCATGCACCTGATCTCCTGCGATATGGAAATACAGGAGCACCGTATTCTCCAAAACAGTGACCTGCCCATGAGGATAAGGCCAAAAGGAGGAGGCGGCACAGACTATCGGCCGGTCTTCGGGCTGGTCGAAAAAGAGGGCTTGCGACCGGCTTGTCTCATTTACCTGACCGATTTGGTCTGCCGGGGTTTCCCCGCTCAGGAGCCACCCTATCCGGTCCTCTGGGTACAAATAGGCAATGAAGGCACTGTACCACCTTTTGGTGAGGTCATTCACCTTGACAGGCAATAAGCCGGATTCTTCATCAGCCCAGGCGATCCCAGGTTCGGTAGTTTTGGTACCTTGTTATACTTGGGTGGATGTGTCGGCCAAATCCCACCCAAGATGGTGTTGCCCCTTTGGGTACACATTGAGGAAAAATTGGCTACAAACCACTTCTTCTCTAACTGGTTGTTTTATATATTATTTAATTTTAAAAATGGTCATGAGGAAGTCGGGCTAACCACCAGCCCGGACTGTTCAGAATGCTTATATCTGGCTTACAACCACATAAAAAAGAAATGGATGTGATGACAGGGAGAAGTTTGCTTTCTCAACCGTTCAAGAGAGCAAGGAGTTTCCAACCCTACGAATAATGCACAAAAAGGATACACCGTATGAATATTCAATGGAGCATTGATAAAAGAAGGGGCAACTATCGCCCTACCCTCACCTATGTCATCACCCTCGAAGAACACGAGCTGGCCATTGCCATGCACTCAGTTTCCATTACCAGCTCCATCCCCAGGATACCAAACAGCGGTAGAGCATGGTGTATGCCGGGTTGTGACGAGCGGGCGCTCAACTGGAGCCCCAAGGAATTCCACCAGCTCCATGTCCCCTACTTTAAAACAGGCATGACCAACGATTTCATACGCCTTCCTTTTCGTGAACATGACCACTACCCAGAAGTGGAAGCCTCATTCAGCGATCTCAGGCAAACCTATGAGCAGGTGGTTGCCCAAGTGTACGCCTTTAAGCCTTTTAGACAGGAACAGACAATGGATATGACCAGTGCCACCAAACAAAAAATCGCTGCCACCCTAACCGCTCAGAAAATGCTGGGATTTGCAGGACTGTAAAAACTCCGAGAACAGGCAGTAGATCTCCACCGGCACCTGTGAGCAAACAGCATATGGCGGTCAGCAGGTAGCGGTCAGGAGCTTTATAGAACAAATGACCGCAGCACACATGCAGGCCATCATTTGCTGTGGCTCAATCACAAACTCCTTGACGCGCCTTTCTTTGCGCCTTTGGTTTTGCTCAATCGCCACAACAAAAGCTGGCCCCAATAGTACCTCCTCTGATTCACCTTATCTGCTGGCAGTACCTCACTTTGCCAAAGCGGCTGCCCATTTTTTCAGGATCACCGGGTACTCAAGAACAGAGCTGTCCACATACCGTGGCAACTTATATATTTCCAGGTTTGCTAACGCTGGTACATCTTTGAGTGCCGGGTTAGCAGCAAGAGCAACTGCCAAAGCTTTCTGTACAGCATAGGCATCCTGGGTGATTACAATCACATCAGGTTTAGCCTGTAAAAGAGGAGAGAGATCAAACCCTTGCCGGGTTTTCTTAACCGCATAATGCCCTTTCGTACTTTTAGAATCCGCCGGTTGAAAGGCATCACCCACGTTCATACAGCCCAGCCTTTCCAGCAGGAAGATATCGGAATAACCGTTGGGGGCCTCTATACGTAAAATGCTCTTTCCCGATGATGGCTGATACACACCATTGATTATCAACACCTTCTTACCGGACTGAGCCTGGGTTACTTCTTGCTCAATACTGGAGAGTTTCTTCTTGTATCCGGTCAAGACGCCCTCCACCATATCTGTTCGCCCCAGGAGTTCCGCTGTCCGATGAACAGCCGCATCCAGACCTTTGGAAAAATCCACATACTCAATGGTCACACCTGTCCCCTCCATAAGCGAAGCGACTTTTTCAGGTTTTACATTGGCTTTATATAAACAATACGGGTCGCTCTTTTCCACTATCAGGCGCTTAATCCCATATTTCTTACACGCCTTGGGCAGAATATCCGGGTTTTTGGCAAGACAGTTGGGGCACCCCAATATCTCCCCTGCAATTTTCAGTTTAGGCGCCATGGACCACATGGATCCACGAACCGACATGGCTTTAGGTAGGACCCCCAGGTTATAAGAGATATCAACAACCCTGTCTCCCACTATGATGACATCGACAATCTCAAGGGGTTTCTTTTTACCTGCCTCGGCGAAGGATACGCCAAACAGAAGGACTGCTGCCAAGACAACGGCCACTGATTCCAACAACGACCTTGTCCTATGTTTGCAAAAAGGTGCTAGGTGATGATCCATTACTCTACCTCCTTTGGAGTTATGAGGATATAAATCTGTGCCAATAAGCTGAAAATTCATGAAAAGTACTCAATATCAGGTTCATGACACTAATAATAGTATAATCCATCTCAAGGAAAAAATTGTCAATCACAAAATACGTCCGGGTCGCTCTATCAGGCAGGTCACAATTGTAGCCATCCTGGCCGGTCAGTCCGCCTCCCTGTGGAGAAATGCCTCACAAAATCTGTTTGAGATACTATGACTTTTGCGGTATATTTTATTATAATCAGGTATACAAAGGCAATATATATCATCCTCCAGTGTGCTCTATACAGCTGAAAAATACCGTGCCTCTCCCCCTGCGAAACACAGTAAAGGCTGGAACATGCCCACTTCCCAGCAAAAGGCTTCAGTTGATCGACAATCTGTTCAGGACCGGTCACGAATATCACATTTATCTGTTTTTTTCTCAAATGAAACAAAATATTCATGAGAAATCCGGGCTCAACCACAGGACGCTCTCTTGCTTGATCACTTCCGCATGTCTCATACCTTTTCTGCCCTTTAACGGTATCTGTTTGGCACCCTAATTTTAGCCAACACCAGTACACATTTGTAGGAACAATACTATGCATACCAAACAAGCGACCGTCATAGAAACCATCGTGACACCAGCACGAGGAGGCAGGGAAACATTCTTCTTGCTCAGCATGGTGGCAGTGACTCTCGTTTGCTGCGCCCTTGCCATCGGACTTCGTACCACAGCAGACATGGAAAAAACCATCCAGGCATGGCAGTTCAATGCCTTTGAGGATCTTACTGCTCCTGAAAGAGCCGTCTTCAATGCGCTGCAAATTGCCTCTGATGAAATCAATGACATCCATGCTTCTACGAACCACAGATGGATGGACATAGCCGAACTGCAGGCGCTCTTTATCCCGCCCTTTGTGGAAGATGCCGCCTGGCACAATCAGGGGCGTATTATCTGGTCCCAAAAAACCTTTGACACCAGTAACGGGGAACGACACATTGCGCTGTACCTGGGAAACCCGCAAACCAAGGCTGTACGGGGTACATTTCTTCTCCTCATGCTCCACGATCACCCCAAAAAACAGGGGAATGTTGCCACCGGCCCAACCCACGCGCCCTATGAAATATGGCTGCATAACAGCGCGAACCAAACATTTCCGGAAATCATCACCGACCAGGCTCTGATCGCAGCAGGTTGGAAAGAAATCGTCGCTCTCACAGGTGCAGATGAGATACAACGACTAAAAGGAACAACCATCCAATGAAACATACACTGCTCGCCATACTCGCCATACTCTTTTGCTTCACCGCAGCCACTCAGGCTCGCACCGAGAAAAACCATCCCTTACAAATTGGTGTCACCCTACATCCCTATTACAGCTTTGTCGCTAATATTGTCGGTGAGGCCGCTGAGGTGGTGCCTCTGATTGGAGCGGGATTCAACCCGCATAACTATCGCCCTCAACCTGAAGACATCAAGCGATGTATGACCCTTGATGTCTTGGTAGTCAACGGCATCGGTCATGATGAATTTGCCTTTGAAATCATGGAGGCTGCCGATATGAAGGGCAAACTGGATCTTATTTTTGCCAACAAGGACGTCTCGCTGATCCCGGTATCCGGCACCCTGAACGGTGAAAATATCGTCAATCCACATACCTTTGTTTCGGTCAACAGCTCCATTCACCAAGTGTACACCATATCCAAAAAGTTGCAGGAACTTGACCCGGAAAATGCTGACCTTTACCGAAAAAATACCCGCAGCTATGTCCGCAGGCTACGCCGAATGAAGGCGGAATACATGCAGAAAGTGGCGGACCTGCAGGGGATAGATTTTCGCTGTGCGACCATTCATGGGGGATACGATTACCTACTCCAGGAATTCGGTCTGCAGGTCACAGCGGTTATCGAACCCGGTCACGGCCTGAAACCCACTGCCAATCAGCTGGCCAAAACCATTGATGCCATCAAGACATTGAACGTGGACGTGATTTTCACCGAAATGGACTTTCCGGAAAAATACGTAGACACCATTCACAAAGAGACCGGTGTACGGGTCAGACACCTCTCCCATCTCACCAAGGGTGAATACACCCCTGAAAGCTTTGAGGAGGGCATCAGAGAAAATCTGGCAGCCCTCACCAGTGCCCTACTGGAAGCCTTCTCTCAGCAGAGGGGAGAACAATAAGATGCGTGGACAGGATACCTTGCACGACGGCCCATCCCTTACGGTGGAACATCTCAACCTCAGGCTGGGAGGCAATCATGTTCTTGAAGATATCTCTTTGAGCGTGGAACCCGGTTCCATCCACTGCATTCTCGGCCCCAACGGCGGCGGTAAGACCTCGCTGTTACGCGCCCTACTGGGACAGATGCCCCACAGTGGTACCATCCGCATCAGGTGGCCCAATAGAAAAAAAATTACCGGCTATGTACCCCAGGCCCTTGATTTTGACCGGACCCTGCCGCTTACCGTGGGCGATTTCATGGCCATGATCTGCCAAAAAAGGCCCGTTTTTCTCGGACAGGGAAAAAAGAGGAAAGCCTTGATCCACGAGGCTTTGGACCAGGTCGGTATGGCCGACAAGATCGGCTACCATTTTGGCGGTCTTTCCGGGGGAGAACGCCAGAGAATCCTCCTGGCTCAGGCCCTGATCCCGGCACCCAACCTGCTGATTCTCGACGAACCCGCAACCGGTCTGGACAGGGAGGGCGCCAGGATTATGCGGATCATCCTCAAGAAGCTGCAGAAAGAAGGGACAACCATGCTTATGATCCATCACGATATCGCTGAAGTCCGTACCATCGGCAGCATGGTTACCTGCATCAACAGAAAGGTACTCTTTTCTGGCACCCCCAAAGAGGTACTTACTCCAGAAACCATTCTCTCCATATTCTCTTCAAATCAATACTGATTCATGGAACACGTGTACGATATTATCCGAACACCACTCATGGCCTTGGGCGAAGCTGGCACATTGCCGGATTTTTTCCGCTACACCTTTGTGGTCAACGCACTTTTATGCTCTCTTCTCCTGGGCCCCATCCTCGGCGCGGTCGGGGTTATGGTCGTCACCAAACGCATGGCTTTTTTTTCACAGGCTGTCGGCCAGGCCGCTCTGACTGGAGTCGCCCTTGGTGTACTTTTGGGCGAGCCGGTGACAGCTCCCTATGCCTCATTATTCGGTTTCTGTATTATCTTTGGTCTGCTGATGAACTACACCCGTAACCGTACCAGGATGTCTCCTGACACGGTTATTGGGGTTTTTCTGTCCATCTCACTGGCCGTGGGAGCCAGCGTCCTGCTCTGGGTCACGGGCAAGGTGAACATGCATGTGCTGGATAACGTGCTCTTCGGCTCTGTCCTGACCGTGAACGACATGGACATGAATATTCTCCTGGTTATTTCCCTGCTCTGCCTGGTAGTGGGCATGCCATTATTCAACCGTATGCTGCTGGCCAGTTTCAATCCGAGCCTGGCTCACGCCCGGGGAATTGACGCCAAGTTGTACGACTATATTTTTGTGATGATGATAACCCTGATTACTGTAGCCTCACTAAAAATCGTCGGGGCGGTCCTGGTGGAAGCCCTGTTCATCATTCCGGCAGCGGCGGCCAGAAACATCAGCCGCTCCATGAAGGGCTTTTTTGGCTACAGCGTTGCTATTGCGTCCATCAGCTGTGTACTTGGCATCATTCTGCCTATGGAGTTGGAAATCCCCATCCCTTCAGGTGGGGCAATCGTTCTCGTGGCTACCTTTTTCTTTCTTATCACCATGGCCTGGCGTGCTCTGTCAGGTGCATACAGGGAGGCTGCACTGTGAAACATATTTTCTCGTCTCTCATATGCTCAACCCTGCTCATCCTGAGTACAAACGGAGTTGTTGCGGCTGCTGAGAGTGCAAATACAACAACCGTCCTGGTCTCCCAGGATTTTACGGAAGCCCTGGTCCGGGTACTGACTGCCGATACGGCCTGTGCAGTGGTACGGGCCATCCCTTCTCATTATTCTCCCGGTGTCCATGCGCATTATCTTAAAAAACACCAGACAACCTTTGCCCCCTTGGCAAGCAAGGCTGATGCCGTAGTATCGATTGCCTCAGCCTGGCCTGCTGACCCTTTGTATCCATGGGCCAGGAGGGGCAATATCCATATTGTGCATATCGACGCAGTGCATCCCCTGGATGCATCCAGGGCAGGTCTGCCCCTGCTGGAACAGGCGGGTGCAACGATGGCGCCTCCTGTCTGGACAGCACCAGGTAATGCCGCCAGGATGGCAGATATCACGGCCAGCGATCTGAGCCGTCTCTCCCCAAAGGACAGTGAGAGGATCACATCGAACCTGGACGCGTTTAAACGCGCCCTATTCAAGCTGCGCAGCAAATATGAGTCGGCATTCGGGATGCTTGATACCTTTGAGGTAGTGGCCCTGACCACTGATTATATGTATCTGACCGACGAGTTTGGTATCACCGTTGTCCAGGCCTTTCTCAAACCAGAGATACAGTGGCAGCCAACCGACCTGGATCTTTTTTCCCGAACCATAGAGGAAAACGATATCAGGGGAGTCGTCAGTGCCTGGGAACCGACTCAGGCCATTGCCGAACGAATAAAAGCCAAAGGGGCCAAGGTCATCGTGCTCAAACAATTCAAACTCAAGGAGAACATGCAGGCAGCAGAACAGCTAATGCAGTTTTATGAGGCCAACCTGGCAAGATTATTGAACGGCCTGTCCAACAGGTAGCTCATTGGCTTAATATGACCTTTCTTTTGGAGCTCACTTTATGAAGATGATGTCTCAGGTGAAAAAAAGAGACGAGAGACGAATGTGATGCCCTGGGACAGGTTCACTTTTCGACCCGACCTTCACCAAGGGCCGCAGTCCATCTGATACCAGCTCCGGCAGGCTTTTGAGAGTATAGAGAGGGTACTGTCATGCCCGGCCAAACACTTTGCTCCTCGCACTGCCTGAGCTGTTGAGCAATCCGGGCTGGATATGATGTAAAAAAACCGGGTTCCCAGCTTGCAGGGAACCCGGAAATAATCTGCTTGTTGTACGCGATAAGGAGTATCAGCTCCCGCTCTTAACCGCATCCGCCAGGCGATGATCGCCCAGTGTCTTGCGGACGCTTGCAGAAATGTTAAATTTTTCGCTTTCCGCATCCTGGGCATTGCCCGCTTTCTCATACAGCGACCGCGCCCACGCCTCGTCTGCAAATTCCCGATACACGTTTTCTGCGAGGTACTGGAAATCCCGCGCACCCTTAAATTCCTTCTCAAACCTCTGATAGAGGTTTTTCAGTAGTTCCATGTCCTTGCTCTGATACTTGACCATCTGAAAAAAATGATCGCACATGCTTCGGTCCGTGCAAGTCGTTCGTGCCTTCTCATACAACTCATAGGCCCAGTTACGATCTTCCAAATCTTCCAGGATCATGCCAGCAAGGGTCAGATAACAGTACTGATCGTGGCAATAGGTCTGGGCGGTCTGCAACAAGGAGCGAGTAAAATCGGTATCATTGAGAATGGTCTTAACCGCGTTGCCAAGCTTCATATAATCTGATGCGAACTCGCATTCATTGGCAAGTTTTTTGAAAACCTTCCCCACCGCTTCGCTGTCCTGCAGATTCTTCATCATAGCCGCAGCGATATTCTTCCGGGCCCTGAAGTCTGTGGTTTCTGCCAGCAGCCCCTCATAAATACGGCGGGCCCAATCCTTGTCGTCCAGATCTTCAGCAACACAATCAGCAAGATCCATGTATTCTATAAAAATGGAGGCCTGTTTTTCAGCGTTGGTAAAGAGCTTACGTGCATAGGGATGGTCCCCGGTTGTCTCCATAACCTCATGGCCGAGTTTTCTGAGGATTACCCCGCTGATCGCCCCCTGCTCACGCTTGATAAAATCCTCGTATTCAGCAGCGAATTGCGCACGTTTTTCCTTTTGCAGGGTAATATCGTCCTTCCATTTCTTGCTGGCCCCGTACTTGAGGATCGCCTCAGATACCTTGTCAAACTCTGCATTGGTTTTAACTGCATTCTCGGCATCAAGCAGAACCTGATTAGCTTTTTCGATGTCTTCAATTTCCTCGGCAAGCTTTTCCGCCACCCCTACAAGTTTTGGCGCATCGCTCTCAGCCGCTGCAGCCTTTAGGTATGTCTCGCCTGCAAACTCTTTGTCCCCTGTATCACTGATAACCGAATCGCCAAGCTTCATCAGATCAGCATAGCTCTCATAGTTATCGGCGGCCTTGCGGTAGACATTCAGCACCATCTCCTTGTCGGCCAGGGATTCATTGATCATGGCGGCCAGTTTGACCAGATCAGCGCCGCTGTCCAGCATTCCCTCTGCCTTGTTGAACAGGTCAGTCCCGTACTCTTTGTCGTCAAGTCCGGTAATCACAGCCTTGGCCAAGCTCCCCATATCAAGCCCGGTGGTGACTTTTTCTTCCGCAGCAGCATAGAGGGTTTTGCCCACATCCGATCCTGGGAAAAGCTCCCCGGCAGTCCCTGCCAACAAAGAAAAATCTTCACCTGTCTTGCAGTGATCCAGACCTGAGAGTAAAATTTCCTTGGCCTGCTCTTCTTGACCAAAATCCACCTTCAGGCCTTTGGCCAACTCTGCAAAATCCGCCGGTGTGCTGCAACTTTCCCGGCCTTTTGCCCCAATCTCTGCAGCAAGCTCCTTGTCGCCAAGAGATTCGTTAATTTTTTGCGACAGCAGCAGAAAATCAGCAGCTTTCTTCGCTTTTTCCGCCGCGCCCATGAACATTTCCCTGGCACCATCTACCTGGCCGCCCTCTGCGGCAGAGACAGCCAGCTCAATCATTTCCCCGGCATCCCGGCAGGCGCCTTTGGCCTGTTCAAAATATTCAGCAGCCTTTTCATCATCGCCGAGGATCACCCGGGCACCGGTCATGAGAGAAAGGAAATCCGCAGCCGTAGCAGCCCAGTCGGCCCCTTCCTCAAACAGCTCAAGTGCCCAGTCTTTATCGTCTAAATCGTTAAACGCACCAAGTGCGACGGCTACATAGTCAGGCGTTTCCTGACACTCATCATATTGATCTTCAAGCTCTTCACGCGTTGCCATAGTCCCTTCCTTGTTGAGATTGATCAGTACCGCTTATCAGCGGATGAATATGGATTATTCATTGCAGTCGCCAAGACCGCGCATGAGCAACTGCTTACAGAGTGAGCACCCTCTCATACCCGAATTTGGAGCAGACCGGCCACTACAACCTTTGGTCATTTGTTTATCAATCCGCATACCTTCAATGGTTCTCACCCAGATTTCTCGTGAACCTTTTGTCTGATTTGCGAAGAAAGACATACAAACAAGTGGATTTGATGTCCATGACACGGTCTCACATTTCGACAAAAAATGCACCCAAGATCAGTACAGAAGGTATCATCTCCAGCAGTATTTTGGTCACACATATACCAAAAGACATTGAGGTGCCAAACTACCGAACCTGGCATCACCTGAGCTGATGAGAGATCCGGGCGAAAAACTCTGGAGTATCAGCGGCCTTTGAGGGTGTACGAAATAATCCCACTGCCCATGTTGTATCTTGCCGACACACCAATACCTTGCATGAATACCCATTGAAAACGGGTACAGATACAGGGAATTCACGTATCAATATCATTTCCACTGCCTGTGGTCCAGAAAAAAGTACAGAGACAACGCATGTCTTCATGGCTGAAGAACTGGCATGCGGACAAAGGCCTACACAGCATGCATGCGTGAAAAACGATGGGGAAGAAACGAATTTTTGTCAGCTCTGAGCATTCTGCTTCTTCGGCTTGTCGGCAGCCTGGTCAGCAGATACAAATGGATAGACCTAAGCCGTATTTCTCATGAACATTGCGTCTCATTTGAGAAAAAAAAGACAAAAACAGATGGATGTGATGCCCGTGAACAGATTCAAATGTCGACAAAATGTTCACCAAAAGCTCAGCCCTGGCGACACCTCCTTCGGCAGTATTTTGGCAACACGTATACTACCCCAAGTAACATATGGCACCAAAAACTCCCAAAGCTGGAACTGCCTGAGCTGATACCAAATCCGGGACAAGCGAGGAATTGGTTATGATACAGAAAAGAACACGTTATAAACGGCTTCCATACCCCTGTATGGAAGCCGTCTCTGCTCACTGCATCCCTAACTGAAGCAGGGCTTACTGACATGACCGATGTTTATACGGCCCTGCTGCTTCACTTTGCCCTGCTCACGTAGACCGTGTCGAACGGCCTACAGGGACTTATCTCCGCTTGCAAGTCTTATATTACTCCGCCTGAGAGACGGGGACAGGGGTGGGTACATTTCCCATGCCCATGCTTCGGCCTCGGCCCCGGCCCAGACCTCGGCCTCGACCTCCCAAACATCTGCGCCCGCCCTGGCCACGGCCATACCCTGCCATACTGTCTTGCGCCTGAGCAGTTGAACCTTTAGGGGCGCATCGCCCCATGGCCCTTCCAGTCATTGCTCCCTGCCCTTTTGGTCCTGATCTGTCAAATCCCGGCATAATATCACCTCACTTATTGTTTTCATAGTATTCATTGTTTGTTCTGTTCAAACAACCTGCCATGGTATTCTTTGGTTTGTCAGCCAATTCTCTCAGGCTGCACTCCACTTATTTTGCCATTTCTGCCCTTGCCATAGCCGCGACCTCTACCGGTCCCGATTCCCAGGCCTTGTCTCATCTCTTGATTTTGCGCCTGGATACCCACTGCTCTATAACCTTTACCGGCTGGTTGCGGTCTCTCACCACCTATTCGCAAGCTGCATTGCAGTCTGCCTTTGTTCTGTTGCCTGTTTTTTGGTCTCATGGAACCACCTCAAAATATTTTGCATTAAAATTTCTTGTTACCATCACCACCCTGACGTCGGCAACTCCCACCGCCGCCAGGGCCACGATGCCGTCGTTGTTTTCCTGGGCCTCGGTATTCAAAATGCCCGCCCCCTATGCGTAATTCTTTTCCTGTTACCAAAGCCTTGGCCACCGCAGACCGCGCGCTGGATAACAACCGGCCATATGTATGCCTCGATACGCCCATTCTGCTCGCTGCGGTTTCCTGGTCCAGCCCTTCATAGTCACTTAGCCGTATGGTCTCAAACTCCTCCACGGTGAGGCAGACATATCCTGCCCAAGCCACGTCACGTGGTACAAAAGATTCTATACCCGGGTAGGCTGTCACAAATCGTGTTTTACGGGGTCTTGGCATTTTTTCCTCTCAAAAAGTTTATATGATCATATGAGCAAAATATAAACAACTCAACCCAGGAGTCAAGCAACAAAACGCTCAAACGAGCAAAATAAAAGTGGACATTTTGAGTGCGCCGTATTGGCCATCAAATGAAACTCTTGAAAAGAGGAAAGGTTTGTTGACCTGCCGTCTACTTAGGTGAACAGGGTGCCAGAAAGGTAGCCCGGATTTCTCATGAACATTTTATTTTGTGTGAGAAAAAAACAAAAGCAGGTGTATGTTTTCGTAATCCAGCGCAAAAGTCGACAAAGTTGACACCATCGCTCATCCCAGGCGGCACCATCTTCGGCTGTATTCTGGCAACACATACACCCCAAATAACATGTGGCACCTAAAATTCCTGAACCTGGAACCGCCTGAGCTGATAAGAGATCTGGGCTCACCTGTTACGGGTTGCCATCAGGAACTGGGCGATCTGGGACGTCGGCGCTCATTGCGCACCTCAAAGCTCAGGGTGGTGGTCCGTTTTTCGGTTCGGTATCGATCTCTTTTGTCCAAGGGAGCCGCCTTTTTGGTAAAAAAGCGGACATACCATCTGCCAGGATGATCGATAGGCACCACAAATTTTCCGCCTTCCACGGTTGTTTTCTGTACGTACATATCCTCAGCCTCTGTGGAATAGCCATTATAGGTCGCATCCCACACACCTGTACCTTGGTAGGGTTCTCCATTGGTGTAAATCTGGACAGTCAGTTGGCTTCCCACCTTGAGCAAAAGGGGATTATGTAATGGTACAATCTCCAAAGGCAGACCAACCTGGGAGGGAAAGGGGGTGGATGACGTACCACAGGTCACATAGGTCTTGGTCCACTGGCTTGATCGCATACTGGATTGCACACGTTCGGCGGTATCAAGGAAAGCGGACAAAGGCTGCAGCGTATGACGTATCTTGCCTTTTTTATCCGTATAGATAGCATAGTAGCCTGGCGTGGTTTCTGCCGTCAGCGTCCAGGTTCCTTCAACGTCATAATGGATCAGGTACGAATGAAGGGTCTGTTCATCCCGCAGAGCCAATCGTTTTGTTTTCCCTTCTGGAGAGCGAACCTTGACCCAGGCCAATTTGTTTCTTCGAACAGCACCATCCACCGGAAAATGATGCCCATAGCAGAAAAACAGGGGTGTGGATGCACCTGGTCGCACCGTATACCGGCTGGACTGTATAAAAAGAGAGTGGGCCCAGCTTTCCGTGAAAAAAAAAGCCAACTCAATTATCCCGGCCAGGGAGAGGATAATCAGCAGGTTGGCGGATCCGGCAAACAGTCTTCTTATCCTTTTCGACCTCCCAACCCCTTGAAATTTCATGATATCTCTCCTCCTATCAGACTTATTATCAGTCCAAACAACTGGGTACGAACATAATCCTGCTCGGTTTCGGGACAGGTTGTTACTCCAGATTGCTCGAGCCCTATTTCTGAGGACCATTTTTTCTCATTTAAGAAAAAAAAGACAAAAACAAGAGTATGTGATATTCGTGAACAGGCTCAAAGAGCGAACAGATATTCACCAAAGATCAGCCCCAACGGCACCATCTTCGGCAGTATTTTGGCAACACATAAACCCCAGGTATAAGGAGCCGCCAAGAGCTACCGAATCTGACACCACCTGAGCTGATGAGAAATTCAGGCTGGCCCCTTTTTGACCAAACCCGGCCTCTTCATTGGTCATAACAGCCTTGTATCTCGGACACAAACAGATCCCGTCAAAAGTCATAAAGGATGCGAAGGTATCCCTTCTCAACACCTGGTTGAGGCACATACAATCAATCAGGGGGGACTATACGAGAGGACTTTTGAACCCTTGCGAACAACCAGAACCGTCACCAGGTTATGCAGCAGCGCTCCTGCCAGTGGATTGATATACCCGGTGAGCATCAGCACAAGGAGCAAACCATTGAGACCAACTGCCTGGAAGTGATTCTCCCGAATCTGTTCCACGGTTCTCCTTCCAAGACCAAACAGATGCTGCAACTGCTCTGCGCTGGCATCACGCACCACTATGTCTGCATACTCAACGGCGATATCACTCCCACCCACGCCAACGGCAATACTCAAGTCCGATGCGGCAAAGGCTGGTGTGTCATTGACCCCATCCCCAACCATGGCAATCACATCCGAGGGATGCGCCAATTTCCGGTTCATGATCCACGCAGCCTTCTCTTCAGGACTCTGTTCTGACAACACAATATCCACACCAAGCTGCTGCTGCAGCCCATTGACATCAGCCTCCCGGCCGCCGGTCAAAATTGTGATGGTGGTTATTCCCAGGGACCGAAGAGAGGCAACCATCTCCTGAATATCTTCACGCAGAGCACTACGGACCGTGATGGCGGCCATGAGTTGCTTTTCTCTGGCCACAAACAACCTGTTGTCACCGTCATCCATGGCAAGTGCTGACTGCTGCAGGGTATCCAAGGGCACGCTGTTATCCAGCATCAGTCTGCGATTGCCGACCAGCACTGCTTTGCCCTCGACACGTGCTCGCACGCCCTTGCCTACAATCGCCTCATCCTTCTCGCAACTGTGGCGTACCATTCCAGCTTCTCCTGCAGCCTGGGCGACCGCTCTGCCATACGGATGCTGCCTAAGCATGGGAATACTCGCGCACAGTTGGAGAATACTTGCAGGACTTTCCGTTTCATCCACGACCTCAACATTCTCCACCCTTGCATGGGCTGAGGTCAGGGTTCCAGTCTTGTCAAGTACGAGTACATTGACGCTGCCGCTACGTTCAACAAAGGAGCCGCCTTTGATAAAGATTCCCTTGCCTGCACCATTGCTCAAAGCGGAACTCACGGCAACAGAAGTCGAAAGACGCAAGGCGCAGGGACAAGTTACAATCAGTACAGTCATCGCCAGGAGCAGATTCCCGGTGGTGAGGAAGGCCGTTGCTGCCAATCCTATTGCAAAAGGGACCATCTTCTGGGAAATGAGCTGGCTTGTTCGCTCGGCCTGGCTGGTATGCTGCTCAGCCTGCTCGATCAGTCTGAAAATCGCTGCCAAACGGGTATCCTTGCCGACATTGGTCACCCTGACCCGGGCCGCCCCACCCTCGACCAGGGTACCAGCATACACAACATCTCCGGCTGTTTTTAAAACGGGTAATTCCTCGCCGGTCAGGCTCGCTTCATTGACCACAATTTGACCACTGCTCACCTTGCCATCCACAGGTATGGCATACCCTGTACGCAAGGCAATGAGATCACCAACCTGCAGGGTATCGGTATCGACTTCTACTTCCACACCATCTTCTCTGACCAACCATCCCCTGGAAATATTTCCTGCCAACATCTCCCGTACGGCGCGCCTGGTGAAGGCCTGCACTCTGGTTTCCAACCAACTGCTCAGGTTGAACAACCATATGACCAAGAGAGCGGAGAGGAGATTACCCAAAAACAGGGAAGCGTACAACAGGAGGAGGGAGACCAACCCCATATCGAGCTTACCGGTACGCCGCAAGTTATCAAGAGAATGCCGCATAATTGGCAGAGAGAGAAAAACAATCAGGAGGTATGGCAGGGTGAAGGCACGCCTGGCAAGGCTCAGGGGGGAAGCGAGGGGAGTGAACAGCCTACGTAGTACCAGATACACCAGATAGAGTCCTGAAAGCACCAACATTGGCCCTGAAACATGGCGGGCGCCTTCAGGGCGTGCAGTTGCAGGGACGGGCGATACTTTCCCTGTCCTTGCCCGCAGAGACCTGCGGACAATCTGAACAATATCTTTGATTTGTACAGGATTCCCTGGATGCTCAACAATGACTGATCCGGTTTTCGGCCGGACAGTAACCATGGAATACCCTTTCTGTTCACTCAGCGCAGTTTGCACCTGTTGACAAAGGTCTGATCGTTTCCGCAGTCCGGGAAACGATATTCGGGTTCTATATGCTGTATGCTGCCTTATGCGGTACACGACGCCTGGATGGGGAAAGCAGGAAAGACAAGACAGGGATTCGGTACGCTGACCGCTATCCCTCCTCAAGGCAGCAGCTATTCAACCTTTGTCTGTGATTCGGCAATGGCTTCTGCCTTGGCATCTTCAAATTTTTCCTTCATCTCCTCGATACCACACTGGGCAGCGGCAGTAACCTTGGAAACCGTCTTAACCACCCCTTTTTGTACAGATTCATTGGTCAACAGCAGAGTAACAGCCGCCCCGATAAGGGCTCCTTTCCAGAACTGGGTATCCTGAACATTGATGCCGAGCAACGATGTTGACGGGGCAGGATACACCGGCGGGGTAGAGACCGGCTGCTGTGTATAGGTCGCATGGGGATCATAAACGGCCTGTACTGCTGCCTGCTGATTATATACTTGATCTGCCATCTTGCTTCTCCTTGAATGTAAAAAGATGATCACAGGCCTCCCGCAGAGTTTATGTTTCCTCTTTGAGCGCTCCCGCCTGCTCGAGTGCTTGCAGGGCCCATGAATGGTTAGCTTACGCCTTTATTTGGAAAATAAATAACTCATGCCAGTCGCCGCAGCTAGCGTGACAACCAGGCCTGCAGTCCCGCCTGTGGTGAGGCTGTTTGCCGCAGCAGTGGCTCCGGCAGCTGCAGTCCCGCCGGCAACGCCTTTCAAAACACTATCGGCAACGGCCTGGGTTATACTCATTTCTCCTTCCTGTACCCTGTGCAGATGTGCTCCCATGGCTCCCGTGCCAGCCACTATAAAACCGAAAATCCCGGCAGACAGAACAGGGGACAATGGTTCAGTAGGGTTCTGCGGTAGGTTCTGGGCAGGGACCTGCTGGGAAGGCTGGGGCTGCGGATGCACAGCAATCTGTTGTCCAGCCTCTGCCTGCGGCATGGCGGCAATCGGCTGCGCTATCATGGGCTGAGCCTGTTGAGGGGGAATACTCCCCACATATTGATGCAGGGGGGTCGTCTGGTATAAAGGCGCCTGGAGTTGCGTCTGAGCATCCTGAAAAGCGGTATTGGTCTCCATCTATGTTACTCCTTGTCTGATGAATCTTCAGTGACGGTATCTGCAGAAGACACAGAATCACCTCTGGTAGGTGTTTGCTTCTCATGAGCGCCGGGTAAAACAGAACCTAATGTTTTCCCCATGGTTTCCCGCACTGAATCACTGGTTAACAGTACTGCGGCTGCCGCACCAACAAGTATACCTTTCCAGAGCTGGTCATCCTGAACAGTTGTGGTATACAGGGTTTTCACCACATCCGAGACCGTTGCCTCACCATCAATAAAATTCTGCATGGATTGCAGGACAGCACTCTGCCTTTGTTGAGCAGCCTCCTGCAGGGCGGCGAGCTGTTCCGGCGTAGGTTGTTGCGGTGGCACATACATCATCGCCGACTGCATCGGAACATACTGCACCGGCTGTGGCTGACCGAGATACACCATCTGTCCAGTGGCAGGATGAATGACATATCCAGGAGGCAATTGCATCTGTGGTGCTGCTCCCAGTTGATCCGCTGTCTGTTCAGAGGATGACTGGCCATCTGGGACACCTTCCTGAATGCCGCTGGCAGCAGCCACATTCTCAGAAACAGCCTGGTCGATCTGAGCGCTCTCACTCTCATTGGATGCCGCAGCCTTTACGGCTGCCGTCGGTTCTGTTTTATATTGCTCATCCATATCAACTCTCCTGTTCATCTCCTCCAAGCAACGCAAGTAACTGCTGACGCACCCTCTCCTTGTTCAGGGGATTTTCAGCAAGCGTGCCCACATCTTCCCATAGTGTATAGGGCAGCGTTGTCGTATTATATTCGATGACAACGGATAATGCTTTCTTATTTATGCGATACTCGTAAATTCCAGGAACCAAATGTATTACCCGCTGCAACTCATCCATGTCCACGGCCGCAAGCTTCGGCAGGGCGTTCCACCTTGCCTTGACCCGTATACGGCCGGGCACATGATGCGCTATCTGCAAATATCGAATATGATCTAGAAAGGTATCAACAATTTCTTCAGCTGATAAAAGGCTCATCTTCGTCAATCACTCTTGGTAAAATGAAGGTTTCCGTGTATATCAACGATATCCCGGACCGTTAAAAACAACAATCTCGGAGCTTTCAGCCCGTAGGCTTTAAACGACCATTTGCATTGTATTTGAGCGTCCAGAGTGGACTCCCCTACTGTCAGGGCACAGGTGATTGGAACCAACCTGCGGATACCTCCAAACAGCAAAACGCCCTCCATATCTGCCTGGTAGGTGGTATCGCCGGTTGAATGGAACTGTCGGCACTCCGTCATCGTAAACGAAGCCTGAGAGTGACGGGCTAACTGGAAATAGTCCCGCATAGCCTTGGTTCTTGAGGTATCCACAGTTTCAAACTCCATGGTAGCAGCCGTTGCCGACAGGGAAAGGATGTCGGGCTGAGCACAATCCAGCTCAATCTCCCCTGCCAGTCCTTGCACTGCCCAGCCTTTAAATGTATGCATGGGCGCGTAGGCAGTAAAGTCTACCCGGCTTGCTTCTGTCATAACATATTTCACCATCACGCTGTCTTCCTTTTTCATTTTCTTTCCTCACCGCCACGCTGGACCACGGGGATCAACCACATGGCAAGATGACAGCTTTCACTTCGAACTCGATAGGTTACAATTTCTCAAGATACTTTCATATACAAGCCCAGAACAGTCTCCGGGATTTTCTCCTCCACCAGGCAACCTCGAAAAAAGGGGGACGTGCTTCCCTGTACAACAGGGTACGCCTGGCCTCTTTTGTCAACCGACATGATACCAGGTCCACCACGAGCCCACAATCGCTCTCCCTACGGCCTAGAGTCTACTGGTGGTTCCCATTTGAGTAACCTGCTTGAATTGATCAGAATGCCGCCGGTATGGGCAACGTGAATTAAACCAGCCATGACCGGAGAAAGAACACCGAGCATCCCAAGGGCTGCTCCCATAAGGTCGGTTGAAACAGCAAAATAATGATTCTGTTCTATCACCTGCATGCACTTATGGCTCAAATTACGCACCAGCACCAGGCCTTCAAGATTGGAATCCGCAAGGGCTATATCAGCGGCTTCCATGGCAACCTCTGCGCCGCCTGCACCCATGGCTATACCGACATCTGCCTGGGCCAGAGCAAGAGCATCGTTGACACCGTCACCCACCATTACCACCGCGCTCCCCCTTTTGAGCTCTTCAATCCATTGAGCCTTTTCTTCCGGCATCAGTGAGGCTCGACAAGCATCAAAGGGAAACACATTCAAAAGAGATTGGGCCACTTCTTCGTTGTCACCTGTCACCAAGTGCATGCACCTGACGCCGTCTCTTCGCAGGTTGTGGAGAACCCGAACAGCTTCCGGCCTGACAGGGCTGGCGATACCTATTATTCCCTGGACGCCCCCGTTTTTAGCCACATAGACAACCGTGTTACCGGCCTGTTTAAGCAGGGCTGCTTTTTTCTCAAACCAGCTGATATCAATCTCATGCTCTTCCATGAACTGCCTGTTGCCGACAATAACCACGGCGTCCCCGCCAATGGTACAAAATACTCCCCTGCCAGCCTTAAACTCGCAGACCGCATGCCTGTCTGGGCTCAGGTTTCTGGCTGTGGCCTCGGCGAGGATAGCTTTGGCCATGGGGTGCTGATTATGTGATTCCGCAGTGGCAGCCATGGCCAGGATTTTATCCTCAGTCAGGGTGGGGGTACGTCCAAAAATGGATACTATTTCAGGCAATTCTGTTGTTATTGTTCCAGTTTTATCAAAGCAGTAGGTGTCTGTCTTGCCGACCGCCTCCAGGTAGAGACCACCTTTGATCAGTATCTGGTGCTTCGCGGCATTGGCCATGGCAGCGGTAACCGCTGATGAGGCCGCCAGAACCGTTGCGCAGGGACAAGACATAACCAGCATGACAGTGAGCGCCCTCATGGGATCCAAGGTCAAGGCAAAGGTGAGGGCCGTTGCCGCCAGCCCTATCTTCATGAGACGACCGGCAAGTTCGTCTGCCTTAAGTTCCATGGGGGCCTTGTTCTGCAACGAGTCCTCCACCATCTGCATAATATGGGCAAGATACGTATCCGCACCGGTCTTCTCTGTCCGAATAAACAAAATACCCTGGCTGATAATGGTTCCAGCATGTACCTGATCGCCCAAAGCACGCAGCACGGTTTCAGCCCTGCCGTTTATGGATGATTCATCAACGTCTGCCTCACCGTCCTGAACCACTCCGTCAACAGGGATCTTTTCTCCAGTATGTACAACTACCACGTCTCCAGGCCTGAGGTCGGCTACCGGTGTTTCCACCTCCATCCCATCTAGGAGAATAAAGGCACTGACCGGAGCGACTTCTAAAATAGAGCGAATGGCTTTCCGGGAACGCTGGGCGACAAATTCTTCGGTCAGTTCTGCAACGTTGTAGATCCAGATAATCTGCAACGCTGAAAAAGGTTCACCCATGGCAATAGTGGCAATCGCTCCTGCTGCTAAAAATGGGGTAACCGTCACTTTCTTTTTTTCAAGAATATCCTGCGCGGTTTCCTGAATCAGGGGTACTGTACCAAAAAATGCCGCCACCGAAATCAGGCTTAGCGGGGCCTGGACCAAGGGAAGATGAAAGATCCACATCCGTACTGCAGCGTAGGCAACCACCCCACTCAGCCACAGCACTCGCCTGGCTTTCTTTCTATATGCCGTCTCCTCCGGGTCACCACAGGAGGTGCAGTACTGTGAGGCTGCCTCCAACGATTGTGGAGTTGCAGGGTAGGCTTTCGGACGGAGAATCTGCTCGATTATCTGTCCGAGCAGGAATCGCACATCCACTGCGTCCGAATCATAAGACACGATCACAGACCCGCTGTGAAACCTTGTCTCTGCTGTCTGCACACCCTGCACTCTCAGGAGGTGCGCACGCATGTAGTCGGCTCGGTGTTGTGCTCTCTGCAAAGAACGAATCCGGACCCGCAGCCTCCCGGGAAAAGCTTGTTTAACAGTAACACCACACTTTTTCAAGGTGGATTTCCTTATAAATTCGCCGGTTGTATTGGAAATTTTTGCCGTCATTGAACAATCACTTTAAAAAAACGCTGAGTTAATGAAAGGGGATTAGCCCGGATTTCTCATGATGATTTCGTCTTATTTGAGAAAAAAAATCAAAAACAGTAGTACGTGATGACCGTGAGCAAGCTTAAATATCGCCAAACTATGCACCAACGCACAGCCCTGGCTGTACCATCTTCTGCAGTCTTATGGCAACACATATACCCAAGTATAATGATTTACCAAAAACGACAGAACCTGGCACCACCTGAGCTTTTGAGAAATCCGGGTTAGTTGCATAAAACTTAGTTATACGTTACGAAGAAAAGTACGATATATTAAGTAGTTGACAAGCAGACATTCATGTTTTACCATAGAGACACAATCAAAAAGCCCTTTATAAAAAAAGAGGTCAGTACACTTCATAAAAAGGCAACAAGGAGACTGACAATGTTCTACATTCCACTTACCACCAACCCTGTTGGCTGGTTGATTCTCGGCGCAAGCGGCTATATGCTGTACAAGGCAGGCAAGAAAAAAGGTGAAGAAGAAGCAGCGGCATCCCGAATAAAAGAGATCCCCATGACCAACAACGAGCAGAAAACCACTCAAACAAATGAAAAAGGAGCACAATAATGACAAATCCTGCATACTATCTCCCCCTGGTATCCACTCACCCTGTCGGCTGGGCAATACTCGGTGCGGCAGGATATATCGCCTACAAATCTGGCAAGAAAGCCGGAGCAAATGCCGAAGAACAGATCGAAAAAGAGCCTGTTCACGACCGCGTGGTAAAAGGCGCAATGAAATCCGCATACAAAGCAAAGATGAAAGTAAACCAGTCACTACGTTCCACCAAAGATAAATATTCCACCATGTGGCAGGAAGCTCAAGAAGAAGCAACCGAATAGAAACTTTTTGGGCCTGAATCTGTGACGGTTAAGAGCCTGCTTTTTTATAGTCCATAGTCCCGGGTTTCTCATTAACTCAGGTTGTCCCGGATGCCTAGGTTTTGGCAGTGTATTGGAGTATCCTCTTTATGCTGTCAAAACACTGCCGAAGATGGTGCGACCTGTGCTGATCTTTGTTTATATTTTTTTATTTCTCCATAATATTTATAAAAATGCGCCATGCGCCGATAACACCGGAAAACACTATAAAAAACAGGCTCACCTAATCTCTGCAAAAAATGAGAGTTTCCCAAGGGTGCGCCCCTGTCATAAGGTTCATTGTCAGGAGTCGATTTTTTCCTCAGTACCCTGGACGAGAGGAATACTCTCAGGGCTCATTGCCTTGACAATAATTTTTTCAGCCTGCTGGGGGTTCAAGTACAATCGTAACCCCCCGGGGCTGGAGACAACGATAGGTTCAGTGTCGGGTTTATGCAGCTCACCCGCAGGTTCAATGGCTTCGAGTAGCAAGGTATATCCTGGTTCGACGCCATGGGTTTGTAAATGAAAACGTGCCTTTTTTCCACCGATAATATTGAGGACCTCAAACGGTTCTCGCCTGCGGGCAAAGTATAATTGGGTGGGCTCAGCACCGCTCGCTTTGCCCCAGATACGAGCGGCTTCTCCTTCTGACAGGCGGGTACGCTCCTTGCCATTAATAAGAACAATATAGTCCATATGGGGAAGCGCTCTAATGAAAACGATTTGCTCACCCACTACGATACCCATCTCTTTCAAAGCGTTCACGCATCCCATGCCGCAGGCCAAACTCTCTATATGTCCACTTTCCTGCCGGTTCATCTCCACCAGCGGTTTTCGCTCCTCCGTATTATCTATGTGGACATAGATTTTTATTGCCAGTCCAGCGGGTACAACCATATCACCCTTGTGTCCTCTGACCCGAACGGGATGATAAGAGAATTCACTGTCTAGCCTGACCAGCTGCCCCTGGACAAAGAGTCCCAGACGACGGAGTTCCTGCGCCAGCCCAATGTCAAGAATTTTCACCAGGGTGAGCTCGGTGTTTACAAGTGCGTCGGCAAGAGAGGAATACATGTGTCACTCCCGATTGTTATCTTCTTCTTTATTCACATCGACTTCTTTCCGCCCCCTGTATGCGGCATAACCGACGATTCCGAGGGTGCTGAAATTATGCAGCAGTGCTGAAGTGACAGGTTGTAGCAAACCAAAAGTTGCCAAAAGGAGGAAACTGGAATTCAGGCCTACTGCGCTTATAAATGAGCGTTTGATTGTTTCTTCGCTCTTTTGGGCTATCAATCGCCCCTTAAGCAGCGTTTCCAGGTCGTCCTTCAGCAAGATGACTTGAGCAGATTCCTTGGCCAGATCAGCGCCTTCGGGCAAACAAATACCAAGGTCCGCAGATACAAGTGCAGGCGCATCGTTGACGCCATCACCGACAAACCCGATTTTTCTGTTTTCCGCCTGAAGCTCTCTGACAATGGCCGCCTTATCTTCCGGCTTCAATTCCGAGTGGACCTCATCTACGCTGGGCAGCTGGGCGGCAAGGGCTTTGGCCGTCCGGTCAGAATCACCGGTTAGTATGACTATTTTTGAAATGCCCGTCTGCTTCAATGCACCCAGTACCCAGGGTGCTTCAGGACGTAATTCATCCCGTAACCCGATAATGCCCACAAGCTTCTCTTCACAGGCCACGTAGAGCAGACTTTTCCCTTCCTCCTGAAGCCGTTCCACATCTTGGATAACCGCTGCACAGGACACACCTTCATCATCTTCAATAAAGTGCCGGCTACCCACCAGGACGTTTTTGCCATCAATGTAGGCAGATACGCCGTGGGCCACAATAAAGTCTACCTGACTTGTCGGAGCCAGCTCCAGGGCTCTCTCCCCGGCTGCCCTCAAGACGGTCGAGGCAATGGGGTGCGAATAGTGCTCCTCGGCACTGGCCGCGAGTATGAGAACTTCATCTTCAGTGTAGCTGTGCAAGGTGCAGATATCGGTAACCTGCAGATCACCTTTGGTCAGGGTACCGGTTTTATCAAAAACAAGGGTATCCACTCTGGCAAGGGTATCCACAGCCTGTGCTCCCTTAAGCAGCACGCCTTGATTGGCAGCGGTGAACATGGCCACCCGAACCGCGACCGGAGTGGTCAGCTTGATGGCGCAAGAATAATCGACCGTGAGAACAGCGGCTGCTTTCTGGAGATCTCTGGTCAAGCTCAGTAAACCAAGACCGAGACCAAAAGTTACTGGCACCAGTTTATCTGCCAGTTCGTCACTCTTTTTCTGGGACTGGGATTCGTTGCGAAGCGAGTTTTCAAGAAACTTGGAAATACGAGCCATGGATGTCTCGGCACCTACTCTGATCGCTTCAAAAACGAGCCTACCCTCTTCAACAACAGAACCGGACAAAATCTCGCTACCCGGGCTGACGTGGACAGGAACGGATTCCCCAGTAATGGAGCTGGTGTTTACCGAACCCTCGCCCTCTATGACGATACCGTCCAAGGGAACAAGTTCCCCTGGGCCACAGATGACATGGTCACCTATCTGTGCGTTCTGCACAGGTATCTCAAGTTCCTGACCGTTCAGCTCAATCCAGATATTCTGTACCTGCGGTTTTAACAGGCTTTTGAGCAGACCGGTGGTCCGGTCTTCACTCTGCTCTTCCAGATACTCTCCTACAAAAAGTAAAAAGACGATGGAAGCAGCCGTAAAATAATCTCGCATCACCAGGCTGAACAACACTGCCGAGCCATCAAGAACCTCAACCTTGATACCTCTACGAAACAAGGTGACCACACCTTCATAGATAACAGGGGCTGCCATGGCCAAAGCAATCGGCGCTTTGATAACAGGTGGCAGAAAGAGCATGGCCCCAACAAGAGTCCCCCTGCCGATTAAGGAAAGGGGAGAGCGCAGAGTCTTCTCTTGGCCTGAGCCATTGAACACTTCTCTTGGGAGATCGAGCAGGCAGCATAGCACCGCCTCGCGGGTATGACTGCGGCCATCAAATTCCACCACCATGCAGGAGGCTCTGGTGTTGACTCGGGCAGCGGTGACTCCGGGAACATTTTCGACAGTGGCCTCAAGATAGGCTGGATCCACTTCTGAGTGAATAAACAGAGGACTACGAACCCGTAGGCGCTGCTCAAGCTCATGAACTATGGTCAGGGAAGCTTGCTGAACGTTAGTCGACATAATGCGCTCTACCTTTTTTGCTCTCTGTTCTTACTGAAGAGCGTTCCTGTTTACTTTCTTTCATGATTGAATCAATCATGTAGCCAGCGACACCAAGAGCTCCGCAGGCGGCTACGATTTCCAGTGGACTCTGCCTAGGCAACCTCGATAGTATGGTTGACGCGGCTGCACCTTTCAACAGGCCGTTGGCCACAGCTCTGGATACCGTCATGGAGCCATTCTTGACCTCGATCATATTGGAGCCAATGGAAGCCGCACTGGCAACGGCCAAGGTAGACACTAAAACTCCCATGGAGACTGATGGGGAGGTGGGAAGCGGCTGAACCGCCACAGGGACAAGGTCTGGTTGCGTTTGCATTGCTATGCTCCAAAGCTGGAAGAGGATGACATCAGGCTGTTACACCTGGTAACATCAGAAATGGTCCGGCAGGGCCAAGCCGCATGCGTTCCAAATGTATCCCACAGCTTGGTACAATACCAAAAAATGCAGAAAGAATGAACAGGAAACCTGTTTGTTCATCGATTTGCCCCGCTTTTTCTTCTTCCCCCATACTCCTGTGCCCTCATTTCTCATGAGCAGTTGTTCCCTTTGAGAAAGGGAAGACCAAAACAGATCAATGCGCTGTCCCCAGGCAGGCTCAAACGTCGACACAATGTGCACCAACACTCAGCCCAGACGGTACCACCTTCGGTAGTCTTTTTGGCAACAAATCTGCCCAAGTAGAATAAGGCACCAACTTACCAAACCTGGCACCACCTGAGCTGATAAGAAATCCAAATCAGGACGCAGAATGTCTTTTTCTCTTTCGGAAAGAAAAACGGCTTCAGGGGGCTCCTCAAAACTGGCTGACAGCTATCCAGCATGGGGCCATGAGATGATACTCTAAGGGGGAGAGAAAAGAGAGGGATTTTGTACCAATCGGGAAGAAAGAAGGAGCAGTTAGGGAGAATTGATTGCAGCACTCGTCTGAAAACGTCTATGGGAAAAAAGGAGCACACCCAACAAGCTCAAACGGCGTGCAATCGGAGGCCATTTGGCAACAACTCCCACAGAGAATAGCTCAGGTTTTCTCCTGATCACTCTTCATGGTTTCTTGGTGGGGCTTCTGAGTGCATGAGCCGCTCCCACAGGAGCACCCTTTTTGAACAGTCAGTTTACGATAAATATACCAAGCTGCCACCCCAAATACCGCTCCAGCAAGGAGCATTTCCCAAAGTTGCATAGAATCCTCACACAGATTCCCCTGTCGGTATTGGGCCGACAGGGGAGAACAAGACAACTATATTATATATTATTTCATGTCTTTGGCTTGAATCCAGATAACCGCATCACGGGAGCATTTTTTCCCTTTATAGGTGTAATCGGGATCCAAATCAAGTGCGGCAAATCCCCACCATCCTGCTTTAGGAATACCAAAGGTGAACACTCCGTTTTCATCGGCAAATATGGTTTGCAGGATAAAGGAATCCTGGGGAGCTTCCGCAGCAGCCTCTTTAGCAAACGCATTTTTATCAAGCATCGGCATGTGGTTCAAATATTCAATTTCAACCTCAGCACCGGCCACAGGCTTCCCGTTTAACAGTACCTGGCCCTGAAAGACATTGCCGGTCCAACGATCATAAGGTTTGGACAGGGGCTTGATTTCCGTGGGCAGCCCTACAGGTTCCATCCAGGCTCCGGGTTCGCCACCTACATTAACGATCACTTTGGTGTTCTGCTTGATATAAAACTCCTCACCGGCTTCCCAGTAGGGTTCAGGAATCAGGCAAAAAATATGATCACCACCGCGAGCTTGATAGGTGGTCTCATAAGCCTTACCGGAATTGGTCAGACTGGTCCAGGTGATAGGCTTCAGGGTGCCAAGAAGATCTGTCTTTTTGGGTTCATTCTCACCCCGTGAGCGAACAACGAAAAACTGCTCAGGGGTTCCCATATCCATGGTATGACCAGCCTCAAACGGATGCGTAAAGACGATTTTCAGTGGAATTTCCTGTCCTTTGTTCAGAGCGGACTCTGGGGTATAAACCATCTGGAAGTGCGCACTGGCGACAGTAGCGCTGCAAAGCAGCATAGCACCGGCAAGCAAAGCGGATGTTTTTTTCAACATGTTATTCTCCTTTAGCGTGCATTGAACATTTTTTACCAACGGGCAGACTTCGACCGTATAAACAGCGGGAATGGTACAACCGGTCCCTGGTAACACCCATAGAACCACCGGCAAAAGACAGTCGCCAGTGATCTCTAAAAGTCAGATATTCTTCTTAAATTTCGCTACCTGGAACCTCTATCCGATGTCCTTCTCCAGCATCAAAGAGCACAGTAAACTCGCCTGCAGGTTTATCAAAGGTGTATTCGGAATTTTCATCCATCTTACCATCAGTTAAAACCTTACCAGCAGGATCCAGGACCCGTACAGCAACCCCAGAAGCAGAAGAACCGTCGGAAAAACCGCCTTCACAGGTGACGGTATTGTCACCATTGTCAAAGCAGGAGCACAGCGGTGTGTGTGCATAGACGGCCACGGTACCACCAAGAATGAACAAAGAAACAGCAATGACTATCTTTTTCATGCTAACCTCTAGGTTTAAAATTCAACAAGGAAACAAATAGATTCATAAACGAAATAATAAGTTAAGCTTACTCATGTTTCAATGTCAATACTTTTTTTGATTATTGCAATAATTTCTTTAACAGGATACTCTTAGCTTACAATGTTTTTCTTTGCACCAAGAAACAATTATTAATTTTTTTTATAAAATTATTCCTTCTCTACAATCATATCGAACCCTAACACAGGAGACACAATGGGAAGAGGTAAAAAAAAACGATGCATGCTCACAGAAATCAAGCCTGGGCGCAAGGCCAGAATCAGGTGTCACCATGCTCAAGGAGCTGTCAGGCAGCGCCTGCTCGATCTTGGATTTGTACCTGAATCCAAGATAGATGTGGTACGCAGGGCACCCCTTGGTGATCCCATTCAATGCAAGGTTGCCGAGTACAATGTCACTTTGAGAGAATCAGAGGCTTCTCTAATAGAAGTTGAAACCGAGTAATGATGAGATTATGGACAATACAAAGCAAAAGCAAGAAAAGAAAAACATCCTTGTCGGCCTTGCAGGGCAACAGAACGCTGGCAAGTCGACTATATTCAACATGCTTACCGGTGCCAATCAGCACATTGCCAATTACCCCGGGGTGACTGTTGACAAAAAATCAGGCTCCTTCCGGTATAACGGGCGATCCATTGAAACAGTAGACCTCCCAGGAACCTACAGCCTGACCTCTTTTTCTTTGGAAGAACGTGTTGCCAGGGATTTTCTGATCACAGAGGCACCACATGTAGTGGTCAACGTTGTGGACGCCTCTTCCCTGAAGAGGAGCCTGTATTTCACTTTTCAGCTTCTGGAAATGGAATTTCCCGCAGTGATCGCCTTAAACATGATGGATGTGGCGAAAACCAATGGCATTCAGATCGATCTTAATCGCCTGCAAGACAGCCTGGGAGTCCCTGTCATCGCCACGGTGGGTCGTAAGGGCAAGGGAAAAAAAGAACTGCGCAGCGCCATAGTCAATGCAGCAGAAGGCAACACGGGCACCCCCCTACTCATTACCTATGACAAGCTGGAACCCGACATTAACGCTCTCCAAAAAAACATCGAGATCAGCGAACTGGGCGGACAGTACCGTAGTCGGTGGCTGGCTGTCAAACTCCTCGAAGGGGACAGCGAAATCGAACGTCTCTTCAAGGACAAGGGTGAAAAAACAGAGGAATTGGTTCGCAGTGCTAATGCGGCCGTAGAGAAGTTTCAGCAGGAACACGATATGAGTGTTGCTGACTATATGGTTGGCTGCCGCGACAGACTGGCTGGAACCATCATCCAAAAATGCCTCCAGCAAACCGAGGGTGGCAAGAGCACGATCAGTGAGAAGATTGATACTCTGGTGCTCAACCGATTTGCAGCCCCGTTTTTTCTGGTTCTCACGGTCTTCCTGATCTACCAGCTCTCCATTGTCCAAGGCTATGAACTAACCCAATATTGGTGGCCTTTTCTGGCTAAATTCAGAGGAATGGTATCTGCCATCCTTCCGGATGCGGGCATGATTGAAGACCCCTACATTCGATCAATGGGTTTATGGATGGTCGATTCTGCCAATGCCCTGCTCAATTATATTCCCATTTTCCTGATACTCTTTTCACTCATTGCCATCCTGGAAGACTCAGGATACATGGCCCGAATAGCCTTTATCCTCGACAAACTGTTCAACACCTTCGGCCTACACGGTCAATCCACTCTGCCCTACATTCTTGGAGGTGTTTTTGCTGGTGGTTGTGCGGTACCCGGTGTCATGTCGACCAAAGGCATACCAGATGAGCGGAGCCGAATGGCCACTATTCTTACTGTGCCGTACATGAACTGCCTGGCCAAGATACCCTTTTACACCCTCCTGGTGGCAGTCTTTTTTAAAGCGCACGATTCGATAGCCATGTTTTTCATTTCCACCTTTACCCTTTTTGTGGCACTACTTGTGGCACGCCTATTGACCTCGACCATTCTCAGGGGAATGGAAACAGCCCCATTTGTCATGGAGCTGCCCAACTACCATCCGCCCACCTTTTTTGGGGTCGGCCAAAGGGCCATTGAAAGGACTTGGCAGTATATCAAAAAAGTTGGAACCATTGTCATAGCTGTCTCTGTTTGCGTGTTCACCCTGCTTCAGTTTCCGGGTATTGATGAAGAGAAAAAAAAGGGTTACAATGACCAAATGGCGAGTAGCATCGCTCAATTCCACAAAAAAATCGCAGCAACAGCGTATGCCGAGCAACTCAAAAATGAAGCAAACCTGCTTAAACTGATCAACCTGTATACCAATTACAAAACGGCCATACTCAGCAGTGGCAGTGGCGGGAAAAAGGCCATAAATGCCAAATATGCCAAAAAACATCCCGATTTGTTCAAATTCCTGAAACCCGGAAAAGGCGAAAATGACGCCCGCATAGTCAACAAACAACTACGGCGTTTGTCTTCCAAACGAAAAAGCATCCGGCGCCAGATCAAGGAAGAACAAATCACCAACAGTTTCCTGGGCATGATAGGCAGGGGAATGGAACCGGTGACCAAGTTTGCCGGATTCGATTGGAAGATCAATGTCGCCATCCTCTCTTCCTTTGCAGCCAGGGAATCCAGCGTTGCCACCATTGGTGTTCTCTACCAGCAGGGTGCAGATGAGAACAAAATGCTTGAGGAAAGAATGGCCAGCGAAACCACCACAGGAGGTTTCACCCCTCTGCACGCACTTGCTGTGATTGTTTTCTTTGCCATGTATCCGCCATGCCTGGCAACCACCATCATGATAAAAGTCCAGACAGGTTCCTACAAGTGGATGCTTTTTTCGATTTTTTTCCCCACCCTCCTGGGTTTTCTTGTTGCAAGCTGCATCTTTAGCGGTGGTAGCGCCCTGCACCTGACCGGTATCCAAACCATGATCGTATTCTACCTGATGGTCGTGGCCTTGACCCTGGCTGTGGGAATGTACAAGATTTTTCTCAACAAACCATCTAAAATCGTACAGTTACCAAGGATGCAGCCGAATACTGATCAATAGTTCGATGAGTTTCGAAAGGCTTCGGTTTTTCGCCTGCGGTACAATACCAAAGTATTCACCGCAGGCGGCCTCCATGAAAAAAGGAGCGCTGCCTACCCTGAGGCCTAGCCTGGATTTCTCATGATCATTTTGTCGAAATTCGAGAAAAAACATATAGATACAATGATCACGAGTAAACTCAAATTTGAGCAAAATGTGTTCCAAAGATCAACGCAGGCGGTACCATCTTCGGCAGTATTTTGACAACACATATGCCCAAGTAAAATGCGTTAGCGCAAACTACCGACTCTAGCACCACCCGAGTTGATGAGAAATCCAGGCTGGTCTTTTGCTCCACAAAAATCTGATCCCTGAACAGCCTGGATACATAAAACGGATTTCGATACCCTTGATACAATTTAGGCTTGACTTATTTTTTAAAATGTTCCTAAATAAAAAAATAAATGCAGCGCCCATGCTCTTTGCATTGGGTATAAAAAAACAAAAGGAATACCTGTACTGAACGTCAGATATATCTCCCCATCCCCTCCAGGAGATCACCCATGTTCCCCGAGAATAGCAACCAGAATTCCCGCTTGATCAGTAGTCTCTTTATGCAGGGCAAACTCAGTGTGCACGACAAAGAGGACATCTTCGAAGCTCTCACCGCAGAATGCGAACACCTGCTGGAAATGAAAACCATGCAATCCCCCAACACCCTTCCTGATTGTGTGCCCGGAAAAGATTGCGCGACTTGTGTTCTGGCCAAGCAAAATGCTCTTCAGGCGCTTGCCTGCATAATTCACCCGGAGATAGAGGACCGGCTGCAGACTGCGTATTCCAGAAAAATCACAGGCAGACCGTAAGTATGTGCTTTGCGCAAAATAAGGAGTAAACCGTCCTGCCATCTTACCCCAAAGGGTAAGGAGCCACTCAAGAGAACTCAGAAAAAGAGGGGGAAAGACACCCTCGACCCCGAATACCTCACAAATATTTTGCAGCAGTTACAAAATTCAAGAGAAAAATTACAAGAGAGAAAAGGTATAGTCTACAGCCCATTTCTCTACAATGCGTACCTGCGTTCAGCCCAGGCGGTTCCATCTTCGCTCGTGTTTTAGCAACCCATCTGTGTCCAAATCAAATAAAGGACCAAAAGTTATCGAACCTGGCACCACCTGAGCTGATGAACAATCCCCGCTAGGATGTGAACTATGTACACTTTTGCACCGTTAGGCAGACAACAAATGCTTTTTTAAAAAACATGTTCTGTGAAGAAGCGTACCATATCTGCGTTGGGGTAATTTGCTCCCTGCCTCAGCATGAAGGGGTATAGGAGACCTCGTAAAAAAACCTGCCAGTCAAATTTGTACTGGCATTTTTTGTTAGGCTCCTGTAAGTTTATTGCCGTTTGCTAATGTTTAAAGAAAAATTACCATTTGCTTTTAGAGGGAAAGTATGGCACCTTTCATTCCACTTGCTTGCGGTATAGCGTCCACCCTAACCGTTCTCTTAGCCTTTGAGACTGGAAAAGGAACGAAGCGCACTCTGGAGAGGAGAAAAAGGAGAAATGCCCGAAAGACTCGATCGTGAGACGAAAAAGGAGGTCGCCAAAATTGGCATGACCCTGTGTCTTGGAGTCACTGTCCTCACCGCCCCGCTACTCAAGGGCAACAAAACCATGAAAAATGTTCATACCGGAGCAGGACTTGCATTGACAGCCTTCTCTCTCTGGCATCATTTCCTCTATCAGGCGGATAAAAAAAAGAATATCAAGAAAACAAAGGCACAAGCCGTTGCAGCTACAACCAAAACCTCTCCCCCAGCAGCCTCCCCCCATGAGGGTTCCCAGACTGTCTGATAAAAGCACAATACGATCCATCTACCCTCCTTGTTGATCCTCATAAGCGGTTTCAGGTATTTGAATCCGCCATGATTCCCTGGTCCAGAGGAACAACAAAGACATGACAAGCTAGTACCCTTCAGAGACGAGTTCAATTCGTATACCCCTCTTAGAAGAATTGTTCATGACCCGCAACTCCCTTGAACAACAGGCAATTCTTTTTCTCTCTCTGGATTGCATCAAAAGATTAATTGACTTTTCTGTCATATAGCGTACCTTTTAGAGGGGCTTCAGGAACTCTACCAGGGACGATTATGACAAAAAAATACTCACTTACAGCGAGCCAGGAAGATTATCTTGAGGCAATCTACCTCATTTCAGAAGAAAAAATGGCCGCCCGCGCCAAGGACATAGCCGATTTTCTCAAGGTTCGTGCGTCCTCCGTTACCTCTGCCCTGCGGACTCTGGGCAGCATGAAACTGGTCAACTATGCCCCTTACGACCTCGTCACCCTGACCAAGGAAGGACGACAGATAGCAGCGGAAATTGTTCGGCGCCACAACACCTTAAAACGCTTTCTTATCGATGTTCTAGGTGTTGAGGAGTCTGATGCAGAAGAGGCTGCTTGCAAGATGGAGCACTCAATCCCCAAGGCCATTGTTGACCGCTTGGTCAAGTACTCGGAGTACGTTGACACCTGTCCAAAAGGTGGAATAACATGGGATAATGGCTTCGGCTATTATTGTAAGGATGGCTGTAACGTATCGACCTGCACCCGGAACAGGCCCGAGGGCAGCTGACCGGAAAAGAAGAACCAGGAGACTGGACGCAGGACAGGACGTATACGCTTCCCTCTGCTGTAACGAGGTAAGCACAGAAGCATACAAGTACAGCACGAACAAGAACACAAGACCATAGAGTCTACGATGGCTGAAAAGAAAGCCGCCTGGACGCAGTCTGAATACGTACCGGTTGCATCGGCGATGCTTTGCGCTTCGCAGTTTGAGGCGCCAGTCAGGTATGTACCAGCGGATACCCCACCTCAATCTCCTTGACGAGCCGACAGGCATCCCGGAAACTCAACAGCTGCTCTCGTACGGCAACCTGCAATCGCAGAAATAATTCCTGAAAAAGCTGCTCTTGCCTGATCTGTATTTGAGCATGGGCCTCCACGTTTCTCGATCCGACATCTGTGGCATCAAAGGATCGTACATAGCTCAGATCTGATCCCTTAATCTCAAAGGTATCTCTGATAAAACTATCTATCTTTCTGACCTGGCCGAGAGTAAAACGCCTCTTTCTCAAGCTTTGTGAAAGAGCGTTGACAATGACCCAGCCACTTTCCTGCTTGGCCTTATCAACAAAATAATCGCGCAGTTCGCTGACAATCTCTTTTTTGGCCCGCTCTAAGGCTGCCTGGTTAAAATCATACATCATTCGTGTAGTCTGTCTCCGTGTTTTTTTATCTCTCCGCCACACTGAAAAGCATACGATAGCTTTACCCAGGCACGATGTTCCTTCCATTGCCCCAAACAAGTAAGCAGGTTAGGATGGATTCCTCATAAACATTGTGTCTCATTTGAAAGAAGTAACCAAAATAGATGTATGCGATCTCCGTGGAAAGGTTCAAATTTCACCAAAACATGCACCAACGCTCAGCCCAGGAGGTACCATCTTTGGCAATGTTTTGGCCACTTGGATACCCAAGTAGAATGTGGTACCAAAAACTTTCAAACTTGGCACTGCCTAAGCTGATGAGAAATCCGGACTAACCAGAATGTTGGCGGCTGCCCTTCTTCCAGGCAACCGCTCTGGAGCGCAACCAGTTTCGGTGAGGAAGCAAAGAAATGAGATTTCTCCTCTTTTTTCTTGTTGTCAACCTCACACCCCTTGTAGTCAGTCTCTTTTTGCCCCACCATTCCACCCAGCCAGACAGTCCTCTGCAGGTCAGACACTTCTCCCCATCCAACACCATCGTACTGGTCTGCTACTCCACGGTAACGCTTTTTGCCAGGTTTCTGGGTTGGTCGACATCACACCCCCGGCGATTGGCTATTTCGTAAGAAAGAAGCTGCGCCGGAATGGTATAGAGGATAGGATTCAACGCATTGAGTACTCTGGGGAGATACAGAACATGCTCCGTCAGGCTGGCCAGATGTTCGTCACCCATGGTGCCGAACAAAATCAATCTACCTTGCCGGGCCTTAATCTCTTCCAGGTTGGAAATGGACTTGAGGTACACATCATCTTTGGGAACCAGGCCAACCACCGGCATTTCTTTATCGATCAAGGCAATGGGACCATGCTTGAGTTCGCCGGAGGCATATCCTTCTGCATGAATATAGGAGATTTCCTTGAGTTTTAGCGCACCTTCCAAGGCAATGGGAAAATTCTCGCCCCTGGCCACAAAAAGGAAATCCCTGGCATCATAGAAGCTCTCGATCAACTGTCGTATTTCTTGCTGCAGTTTCGGCAGCTCGTCTTCAATTGTTTTCGCCAACTCAATAAGCGCATTGCCGTACGTTACCCGTTCAGCAGCGCCCAGGGTGCCCTTGACCTGACCCAAATACAGGGTGAACAGGAAAAAGGCCGCCAGCTGGGCGGTAAAGGCCTTGGTAGAGGCCACCCCAATCTCTGGCCCGGCATGGGTATAGATCACGCCATCCGCCTCCCTTGTCATGGTCGAACCCACCACATTGCAGACAGTCAGGACCTTCGAACCCATTTGGGAAGCTCGGCGAATTCCTGCCAGGGTGTCTGCAGTCTCGCCTGACTGGGAAATGGCTATGGTCAGCACCTTGTCGCTGATCAACAGGCTCCGGTACCTGAACTCGGAAGCGATATCTACCTCCACGGGAACACCAGCCCATTTTTCGATCCAGTATTTAGCAACCAGAGCGGTATGCCAGGATGTTCCACAGGCAACCAGAATAATACGTTCAATACTCCTGACGGTCTCCTCGTCAAGGGCGATCTCAGGCAGCTCAATCATGCCGGTGTCTGGGATCATACGACCGCTCACGGTGTTAAGAATGGCCTGGGGCTGTTCAAAAATTTCCTTGAGCATAAAGTGTCGGTACCCGGACTTTTCAGCCATTGAAGCATTCCACTTTATGGTCGTGATGGGTTTATCCAGTGGGGTGGTGTCGCTGATGGTGGTCACCGTATAGGTCCCTTTCCCAAGAACGGCCATTTCCTCGTCATCAAGAAAAATCACATCCTTGGTGTACGGTAGGAGTGCAGGAACGTCAGAAGCGATATAGCAGGCATTCTCGTCAACACCCATAACCAGGGGACTATGGTTGCGGACCGCGACCAGTATCTCAGGCTCCCTGGCCCATAAAACACCCAGCGCATAGGAACCTACTACTCGTCTCAATGCCTTTCTGACCGCAGTCTCCAGCCCCTGGTCAAGATACTTTTCAATCAGATGCGCCAAGACTTCGGTGTCTGTCTGGGAAGAAAAGCTATGGCCGTCGGCCAGCAATTCATTTTTCAAGGCATTGTAGTTTTCAATAATCCCATTATGCACTACCACCAGTTCGCCGCTACAGTCGGTATGGGGATGGGCATTAGACTCGGTGGGGGCGCCATGGGTGGCCCATCGGGTATGGCCAATACCGGTATTGCTCGCCACCCCGATGCTCTCGTCAACCACCTTTTCCAGGTTAATCAGCTTCCCTTCGGCGCGATGCCGAACCAACGCACCTCCATGGTAATAGACCAGGCCGGCGGAATCATACCCCCTGTACTCCAACCGCCTCAGCCCTTCCAATAGAATAGGTACAACTCTCCGGTTGCCGACATAGCCCATAATTCCGCACATTTTCGATATCCTCACTGGTTCTTGGTAAAAAATTCCGTACAGCAGGTTTCTTCAAACTATGGTAGCATACTCTCTTTGAGCATGACCGCCAACTCACATGATTGCTCTCCTGGGAAATAATAGTACCACCTCCGCAAAAAACCTATCACGAAAACAACACGGCTTGCCTTCAGGACAGGATATGAATACACGAGAAAAGCTCAAAGAGTTGCTGCTTGAAAAATCGTACCGCAAAGGAACGTTTACCCTCACTTCTGGGAAGACATCAAATTTTTATGTGGACGGAAAACAGACTACCCTGGATGCCGAAGGCGGGTATCTCTGCGGGAAACTGCTCTTCGAGCTGATGCAGAGCAATACCACACCCATCGATGCTGTTGGCGGCATGACCTTGGGCGCAGACCCTCTGGTGACGGCAGTATCCCTGGTCAGTTACCTGGAAGGACACCCCATCCCTGCCTTTATTGTCCGTAAAGAAGCCAAAGGACACGGGACAGGCAAGTACATTGAAGGCCAATCCAACCTGCAGCCCGGCGCAGTGGTGGCTCTGGTGGAAGATGTTGTGACCACAGGCGGAACCCTGCTCAAGGTTATCGAGCGGGTCGAAGCTGAAGGGTTCAAGGTCGGCCTGGTCGCAACTATTGTCGACCGCCAGGAGGGCGGAGCCGAAACGCTCGCGGAACAGGGGTACCCACTCCAGGCCGTGTTTACCAGAAAAGAGTTGCTGGGAGAATCAACATAGTGCAATCAAAAAATGTACAGACGCCCTGAAGGACTCCGCAGATACAGACATATCAGGCTGCAAGGCGATCAGTGTCGGCACGAATTCTCTCTCCATGAGGTCGCTGCCGAGCTGGATGCGTAAGCAGAGGAGGAACTGGAAAAATTCACTGTGCTCATCTATGATTGAATGAAATGGCAACAATCAAAGCACATCTCCCCCCTAACCCGGCTCTCTCATCAGCTCAGGTGGTGCCAGTTTCGGGAGTTTTTGGTACCTCATTCCACTTGGGCATATGTGTTGCCAAGACGCTGCTGAAGAGAGCACCGCCTGAGCATACACACCCTCCTCCAGAAGAGAACAGGATGTCGGGTAGTTAAGCGGAACGAACTGGGACAAGCCCTTGGTTTTTCCTTCCGCAGTCCAGCCTTCTTCAGGTTCAGGGGTCGATAAAAAGTTTTTTTTCAAGTATCTGCTGCGCCTCTATCAGTAAGGGTTCTAGACTCGCGGCATCCAGGGCACTGACAGCAATACCTCCCTGGCGCCTCAAGGCGGCCAGGGTTTCTGCCGATGCCTGGTCCTTCTTGTTATACACATTGAGGCAGGATATGCCATCCAGCTCCAATTCACGCAGCAGCTCAACCACAACTTCTTCCTGCTGCCGCCACAGGGGGTTGGAGACATCAATAACATGCAGTAGTAAATCGGCCTCGCACAATTCCTCCAAGGTTGACTCAAAAGCCTTGAGCAATTCAGCAGGAAGATGACGGATAAAACCGACCGTGTCCGTGACAATGACTTCCAGGTCGCGGGGAAACCTCAGCCGTCGACTGGTGGGGTCCAGGGTAGCGAAAAGCAAGTCTTCCGCTTGGATATCACTGCTGGTCAGGGTGTTGAGCAGGGTAGACTTGCCGGCATTGGTATAGCCCACCAGGGAAATGACAGGAATGTCGCGCTTACGCCGTCGGTTTCTACGATGAAACCGCTGTCTTCCCACCTTCTTCAGTTCCTTGGTTAACCGGGCAATTCGGTCATTGATACGCCGTTTATCAACCTCAAGTCTGGTCTCGCCAGGTCCTCTGGCTCCAATCCCCCCGGTCAACCTTGACAGGGCATCGTCTCTAGTGGTCAGCTTGGGCAGCATGTATTTGAGCTGAGCCATCTCAATCTGCAGTTTGCCTTCCCTGGACAGGGCGCGGCTGGCAAAAATATCCAGTATGAGTTGAGTCCGGTCTATAACCCGCAGGTCGGTATGATCGGTAACGGATCGTATCTGCGAAGGACTGAGTTCCTGATCAAAAAGCAGCAGATTGGCCCCCAGGCGAAGACTCGTCAACATGATCTCCATCAACTTACCGCGGCCAAGGATATATTTCGGGTGCATCTGCTTACGTCTCTGGATAACCTCACCCAAGACCAGGACCCCGGCAGAGCGTGCCAGCTCCACCAGCTCTGCCATGGACGCCTCCGCTTCTGGGCGGGTTCCCGTGGTAACACTGATAAGCAGCGCACGGTCACGGCCAACCTCCACCTCTTTCAAAGGGCGGTCCCGGACGAATTCGCCCTCCAGGGCTTCAACGAGTTCCTCGCAAGAAAAAGACTGGTGAGCGGGGTGCTCTGGTTGGAGAACATACCAGTCCTGATCGTCCTGACGCCTCGGCAGGAGATGGGCTGTGTAGAGGAGATCAGGAAGTCCGTCCTGCAATGTCAGCACAGCTATCAGATCCAGCCGCAGACAGGCCATATCCATGATATCTTCTTCATTCACACCTGCCTGCCCAAAAGTGGTGTGAACACATCGCACTCCCCGCAGCCTTCCTCCGGCTGCACCCATATCCGGCAGGGTCGGAATAACAATGCGATCATGATCACCGACAATCACCCTGGCGATGGTTCCTGACCTGTGAATGAGCAGACCGATCTGCCTGTTGAGCGACGTAGAGAGGGCAGCCAAAGTGCGGGCCACATCCCGCCCCACCACCTCTGTACGGGGAATCTTTTTCTGCGAAAGCCGCTCCAAGGCTCGAAGCTGCTCTCTTTTCAGGCCGTTTTTATTGCCAACTACAGTAGAGCCTATGGGACACCTCCCTGTATGCAGGTAACCAGAGTCGCCCAACCGTACTTAATTGAGCTTGCCCATAAGAAACAACGGATACACTCAAGCAAACCAGGCAGGGATGGTATTTCTGATTGCTGAGAGCATACCTTGCTTTCAGCCCGCATCTTATCTTCTCTTTTTACCACCTTGAATTTCAGCACAAGCTCGCTGACAAATCGTTCTCGTCCCTGTCACAACCGGATCGTTCGTCCGGGTTAACAGGGCGCATGTCCCGGTGTGCGCGGAAACGGCATCACCTCTCTGATATTCTGCATGCCGGTTACGAACTGCACCATCCGCTCAAAACCAAGCCCAAAACCGGCATGGGGAACGGAACCATATCGGCGCAGATCCAGATACCACCCATATTCCTCCAAGGAGAGTCCCGCCTTCTCCATACGCTCTCTGAGCACCTCAAAGCGCTCTTCCCGCTGACTGCCGCCAACCAGTTCTCCAATGCCAGGAACGAGGATATCCATGGCTGCCACGGTTTTCCCACCATCATCCAGTCGCATATAAAAAGGTTTGATCTGCTCAGGATAGTTGGTGACTATAACAGGACGTTTCGCCATCTCTTCACAGAGGTAGCGTTCGTGTTCCGCCTGCAACTCACTGCCCCAGACAACCGGAAACTCAAACGATTTTCCTGACGAGTCCAGCTGTTTGACCGCTTCATCATAGGTAATATGCTCAAAAGCCTGGTCAAGGACGGCCTGCAGACGTTTGAGCAGTCCTTTGGAGATAAAGCGTTCAAACAACGTCAAATCCTCAGCGCATTCATCCAGGACCACACCAACCAACTCCTTGACCAGGGCCTCGGCCAGGCCCATGTTGCCCTGCAGGTCACAGAAGGCCACTTCCGGCTCAAGCATCCAGAATTCAGCCAGATGCCTGGAGGTATTTGAATTTTCGGCTCGAAAAGTGGGACCAAAGGTATAGACCCGGCCGTGGGAGAGGGCGTAAATCTCTGCCTGCAACTGCCCGCTGACAGTCAATCCGGCTTTTTTGTGAAAAAAATCCTGGGAAAAACAATCCGGCTCCCCCAGCTGATGTTGATTCAGGGCCGTAACTGTAAACATTTCCCCTGCCCCTTCACAGTCAGAGGTGGTGATGATCGGTGTATGCACCTGAAAAAATCCCTGTTCCCTAAAAAAACGGTGGATGGCAAAAGAAAGAGCGCTGCGGACCCTGGTTACAGCGCCCAAAGCATTGGTTCGTCCTCGAAGGTGAGAGATGGAACGTAAAAACTCAAAACTATGCCTTTTCTTTTGCAATGGGTAGGTCTCCGGCTCAGCCCATCCCAGGACCTCCAGTGAGGTGGCACGCAACTCAACCTCCTGCCCCTTGGCCGGCGACGCCACCAGCTCGCCACCTACTTTGACCGAACAGCCTGTGGTCAATTTTTTCAAGTCCTGCTCATAGTTGGTCAGCGTATCCTCGGCAATAACCTGCAAACCGGCCAGGCATGAGCCGTCATTGATTTCCAAAAAAGAGAGGGCACCTGAATCCCGCCGGGTGCGGACCCAGCCATACACCTCCAGTTCCTGGCCAAGGGGTTGTTGTTTAAGAATGTGTACAATCTGCATAATGTTGTTCAAACCTCAAGGATCAAAGAGTTTCCTCACCAGGAGTAAACCTGTCGTTGTCAAAAGTATACGGTCTGCGCCTTGCTAAACATGGAGAACCGAATCTTCCAGCATCCCTGTTCGGACGGGAATCAACCAATACTGTCCAGGAGAGGTTTCTATCATTGCCCTGAGACGATCAGAGACTCGATGGGAATCTTCAACCAGACTATAAAAAACAGAATCCACACCAATAAACCCATCAAGCATATGTGTCAGGGTATGGAGCGATTTGGTCAGGTATCCTTCCTGCATACCCAGCAAATCTTCCAGGGTATTGACCCCTTCTCCTCTGAGAACGTCCAGAATATGGGCCGAAACTTCCATATTGGTGGCAACTCCCCGCCCCACGGCAGGCCAAAAACGCTCATCATGGCCGCTGACGACTTCTGCATCCTTGATAAGAAGATCGGCATAGGTGATGAGTGGATTTTTGTCCAGATACCTGCGCACCATCTCTTTTGCAGTCTCGCGCTCCTCGGCCTGCACCAGAAAAACATGGGAGACCTTATAGTCCTGTTGCTGTTCGTTCATGCATCCTCGTTCATGAAAAAGTAGGGTAAGCACGTAGAATGCGAACATACTTGAATCAGTTTATCGCCCGGCTTCCCGTACACCGTTGTCATAGACCCCTGTTAGAGTCGTCTTTTTCTGCTCCTTCTGGTCTTGGGCAGCAGCAAGTAGTCTTCCCGTACATTCCCCATGGCCGCAAAGATCTGCTCCCCCGCATGGGGCAGGACCTTATAGATATGCTCAATGATTTCCTGGATGTCCTTTCTCCTGGTCCTTTCCGAAAGCGGGCAGGAAGAAGGTATACCCTTGAACCCAAACATCCGGCCAATTTTTTCCACCTCTGCTTTGTGACAATAGGCAAGTGGGCGGATGACATGGAGGTTGCCTTCAAAAAGTTCCTGGCTCGGTCGCATGGTGCTGATGTTGCCTGCACAGGTCAGGTTGAGAAAAAATGTTTCAATAATATCATCACGATGGTGACCCAAAGCCAGTTTGTTGTGTCCCTGTTCTCCAGCATGATCAAAGAGCTGCTTTCGTCTGGAACGGGAACAGCGAAAGCAGATCTGCACCGCTTCAGATCCCGTTATAGTATCAGTATTCGGCTTCCATCTAGCAGGCAGGATGGTCAGCGGAAATCCCACACGCCTCAGTTCCCTTTGCGTCTGGTCGGCCGCAGAACCAATCTTGGCCCCGTTCCCTTCCATATCAATATGGACACAGTGCATGGTATAGCGAATGGGCGCCTTTTTCTGCCAGAACGCGAGCACCTGGGTCAGGGCCAAAGAATCTATCCCACCTGATACCGCGACCAGTACCGAGTCTCCCTCCGCCAGCATGGCATAGTCATGCATGGCCCGGCCTATTTTACGATTGATGGCAGCCTGCAGTTTAATGGCGTATATCTCCTTAATAATCTGTCAACAAGAAAGCGCCGTTTTGGGCCTCTGGGGAGAGTACGTAAAGACGAGCCCGGTTATCTCATCAGCTCAGGTGGTGCCAAGCTCGGGAATTTTAACACCTCCTTCTACCTGGGTATATATATTGCCAAATACAGACAAAGATGGGTCCGCCTGGGTTGAGCGTTGGTGCACAGCTCGTCGAAATGTGAACCGGCTCACGAACACCACATACATCTGTTTTTGTCTGTTTTTTCTCAAATACGGTACAATGTCCTTAAGAAATCCGGGTTCACTCTCACAGGTTTTGTACGATCATCAATCTGTCATCAAAAGTCTGCCAAATACCCGCATTGGGAAAATTTCTCTTCCACTCCTTCCCTGAGCAGCTCAGGAGCGGTCACAAAAGTGAAACCACGCTTGCCTGCCTTGTTCAACGTCAAGAGGTTTTCCAAGACGTACTGCTGCTGTTCTTCAAAATGCCCCCGACAGAGAACCTGATTTTTTTCCGTCTCAACCAGCCTGTAATCAAAGGCAACAGAGGCCGGTTCTCTGGCTGTGTATTCGGAACCCAGCCTATCTACATACCTGCTTATCTGTACCTCCAGCATCACATTACAGTTAATCATAGCCCCAACGGCTTTGAGTCGCCCAATGGGAGGCCCCTCAAGAGCATTTTCAATACCATACACCTGGTCGGCACTCACATATCTGAACCCTTTATGACCACCTAGATACTGGTGCAGTATTCTATCGAGCATGGCTGCCCCTTCCTTGAGCTGCTTGGCGCTGCTGAAACTGAATGTATTATCATAATCCACTGCAGTCTGGACCGGCATGACCCCGAAACAGGTAATGGCAAGGTCTGGATCACGCTGGACCATGCCCTCGGTCTGCCGGGAAGCGCATCCGGTAAGGACAAGCAAACCACAGGCGGCCAGAATGGCGAACAGTTTATGGTAATGAGCCACGAGTACCCTCCTTCTTGTCAATTATAATGTTCCCTTGGAAGACAACTGCCCTGTAATTCGATCACTTCGACGACATGCCCGTGCAGTTGAGCGAGCCAGCGCCTTGAATATCGCTTCAATGATATGGTGCGTATTTTCACCGTGCAGAACATCCACATGAAGAGTCATACCGGCATGGAGGGAAAAGGCACGGAGAAATTCCTTGGCAAGTGCGGTGTCGAACGTACCGACCTTCTGATCCAGGGGCCCGCTCTCGTAGTGGAGGAAAGGACGGTTGGAAAAATCCACGCATACCCGGGAAAGGGTTTCATCCATGGGAACATAGGCATGCCCATAACGAAGAATCCCTGCCTTGTCTCCCAGTGCTGATGAAAACGCCTTGCCCAGACAGATGCCGATATCTTCTACAGTGTGATGATCATCTACTGCGCTATCCCCTTGAGCTGCAAGTTCCAGATCAAAAAAACCATGTACGGTAAAGAGAGTCAGCATATGATCCAAAAAACCTACACCTGTGGCAATGGAGGCGTTGCCGCTGCCATCAATATTCAACGACAGGGATATCTGCGTTTCCGCAGTATTCCGTTTAATATCAGCAGTCCGATGGTTGTGCTGATTCATAGAGTCCCCTTTTTCTACCTGCGAACCACGATCACCCCTGCTCATTTCGACAGCACGACCAGACCTGGCCCAAATTGCTCATCAGCTCAGGTGGTAACCGGTTCGGGAGTTTTTGGCACCTCATTATGCAGGGGTATATATGTTGCCAAAAGACGGCCAAAGATGCTACCCCCTGGACTGAGCGTTGGTGCACATTTTGTCGAATACGATCTTTTCAAAGCTTTATAAATCAGGGTATACTATTCCGCCTGGGTGAGATTCGCAACTGTTCTTCAGCCCTCTGTTTTTTTTTACCAACATGACACCTGCACCGGTTATCCACAGGCCTGAAGACAAAAGGTGCATGCTCCCGCATTTTAGCAAAAAAACGTTTCCCAGATCCAGGGGCAAAAGACCCGGCTGCACCAAGCGCCCGGCAATGGGCTACCGCCAAAACTCTCATAAAACCATGGCCCCAGCGAAACATGTTTCCAAGTCTTGACCCAAAGCGGTCTTTCTTTTAATCACCCTGCGGTCAGTCTTCCAGAATAGGGCAGTGACGATGGCTAGCTCTAGCAGAACGGATTTTCTTATCACCTCAGGGGGACAAAGAGAACAAAGCCAAAAAAAGCATAGACTCCATTTTTTTCATTGACACATAACCACAGGACCGTTAGGATGCCTCGCTGTCAAGTGAATGCAAATGAGAGCGGGAATAACTCAGTGGTAGAGTGTAACCTTGCCAAGGTTGAAGTCGCGAGTTCGAATCTCGTTTCCCGCTCCACTCAATATTCAAGGTTCGGACAGCTGTTCGAACCTTTTTTTGTTAACCTGCTGGGGCGCAAGGAATGAAAACTTATTATACGCCGGTAAACGAAATTGATCGTAAATGGTATGTGGTGGATGCCGATGGGAAGGTACTAGGTCGCATCGCCACCGAGATTGCCACTCGTTTACGCGGCAAACACAAACCAACTTTCTGTAATTTCCAGGACAACGGTGACTTTATCATCGTAATCAATGCGGAAAAAGTACACCTGACCGGCAAGAAAAGGGATGAGAAGCAATACCATCATCATACCGGTTACACAGGTGGATTAAAAACCTCCACAGCCAAGGAAATGCTGGAAAAAAAACCGGAAGAGCTTATCCGGATAGCGGTCAAGGGCATGCTGCCTAAAAACAAACTTGGCCGCGCCCAGTTCAAAAAACTCAAAGTTTATGCAGGCGACAGCCACCCACACAAGGCCCAGCAGCCTGAAACAATCGAGATCTGAAAAGGGAACTCCAATATGGCACCAGAAAAAACGTACGCTACCGGAAGACGTAAAACAGCCGTCGCACGCGTGTGGCTGACCCCGGGAAACGGGGAAATGGCAGTCAACCAGACTGACTTGAAAGAGTATTTTGGCAATATCTTTTTTGAACATAAAATTTTTCGTCCGTTTTCCGTAACCGAGACAGAACAACAGTATAATGTTCAGGCAACGGTAAAAGGTGGGGGGAAATCCGCCCAGGTTGATGCCCTTGTGCATGGCATTGCCCGCGCCCTCCAGGAAATTGATCCCGAGATGCGGGTCCCCTTAAAAAAAGCTGGGTTACTGACTCGAGATCCCCGCGCCAAGGAAAGAAAGAAATACGGTCAGCGTGGTGCTCGCGCACGCTTCCAGTTCTCTAAGCGTTAATGGGATTGGGAACGTTCCTGCAACCCATTGCACTACCTTTTTCAGGTATTTTCAGGGAATAACGATCTTCTCGTTGTTCCCTTTTTTATTGTTCAAGTTAATAAGGAGTACAGCCATGATACAAGTCGGCATCGTCGGGGCATCGGGATACACGGGAGCGGAACTTGCCAGGATACTCTGCAACCACCCGGATGTACAGCTCACCGTCGCGACCTCCCGGACCTATGCCGGCAAATCCATGGCTGAGGTTTTTCCCAATCTCCGGGGATACACAGATATTATCTGTGCAAACCTGAGCGGTGAGGAGATGGCTCGGCAAGCGGACTTCTTTTTCACAGCGGTTCCACACCAGACAGCCATGGACATCGTTCCTGCACTGCTTGCCGCTGAAAAAAAAGTTGTCGATCTCAGTGCCGATTTCAGGCTCCGTGATGTAGCCGTCTATGCACAGTGGTACGGCAAGCACACCTCCAGCCACCTCCTCTCTGAGGCGGTGTATGGCCTGCCGGAACTCTATCGTGAGCAGATCAGATCCGCAAACTTCGTCGCCAATCCCGGCTGTTACCCTACATCGGTTATTCTGGCCCTGGCGCCGCTGCTGAAGCACAAACGCATTCTTCCCTCGTCCATCATTGTCGACTCCAAATCGGGCACCACCGGTGCCGGCAGGGCAGCCAATGTTACCAGCCTGTTCTGCGAGGTACATGATGGTTTTCGTGCCTACAAGGTAGGAGGAACGCACCGGCACACCCCTGAGATGGAGCAAGAACTCTCCCTGCTGGCAGACGCGGACTGCACCATTACCTTTACCCCACATCTGCTGCCTCTCTCCAGAGGGATTCTCAGCACCATCTATGCAACCATGGACGGTGCCGGTTCTCCCGATGAACTCCACCAGCTCTTTGCAGACACGTATGCCGACGAGCGGTTTGTCCGGATACTGCCGGAAGGAACAGTACCAGCAACGCAATACGTCAGAGGCTCCAATTATTGCGATATTGGAATAGAGGTCGATCCGCGAACAGGCAGGGTTATTGTGATTTCCGCCATCGACAACGTTGTCAAAGGTGCCTCTGGTCAAGCTGTACAAAACATGAACATCATGCTCGGCCTTGAAGAGGCATCAGGCCTGGATCAGATTCCCCTCTTTCCATAACATGGCGCCTTGAGAGACAACGTGAAGCGCAATATTCGCCTGCTTATTGCCTTTGACGGCACGGACTACCACGGATGGCAACGACAGGAGGGAAATCTGACCATCCAGGAAGTTATTGAAACCTGCCTGCAGACCATGTGCAAACATGATGTTATCCTCCATGGGGCTGGACGGACCGACGCCGGTGTGCACGCCCTGGGCATGGTGGCTCATTTTTTCACCGAGTCCAACATCCCTGAGCAGGCCTTTGTTCCTGGCCTGAACGCCCTGCTCCCCCCGGACATCCGTATTCGACAAGCCCATGAAGTTGCCCTGGATTTTCACAGCCGGTTTCAGGCCACCGGCAAAACGTATTGCTACAGATTCTTCACAGGCAGGATACAACTGCCCTGCTCAAGAAAATACATTGCTCATATGCCCGGTGAATTCAACCGGGAACGCCTCGCCTCAGCCATGCATATCCTTACGGGCACCCATGATTTTTCGAGTTTTGAAAAGGCCGGCTCAAGAGATACTACACGCGTTGAAGGACGCGGGGCAATACGAACCCTGTTTACCGTAACCTGCACCGAAATCCCTTTGAAAGAGAAACACTACTGTTTACGTTTCACCGGTGACGGCTTCCTACGACAGATGGTTCGCATCCTGTCCGGCACCCTGATCGATATCGGTTGCAACAGACTGCCCGAAGACGTGGTTCCTCAAATCCTTGCAAGCCAGGATCGCCGATCTGCAGGGCCCACCGCACCTGCTGTTGGCCTGGTCTTGGAACAGGTTTTCTATTCTCCTCTTTCCCCTGACTGCCATGCAGCATCACCCCAGCTCAACACTGTATAAACAACACTGCCCCATTGTACTGGCTTCCGCATCTCCCAGAAGAAAGCAACTGCTCGAGACAATTGGCCTCGTCTTCAGTTGCAGACCGGCCACCATTGATGAAACCCTTCCCCCGGGAGAGTCCCCCCTTGCCTATGTCCAGCGTATGGCGAGGGAAAAGAGTGACGCTGTTGCCCATCGTTTCCCAGGCAGTTGCACCATAAGTGCAGATACGATTGTAACCCTGCAAGAAAAGGTGTATGGCAAACCAGTCAGCCCGAAGGAAGCCCTGACCATGCTTGAATCATTGAACAACCGTACGCACCAGGTTATAACAGCTGTCCGGGTGCAGTGGCCTGAAAAAGATCTCCTGACAGGATGCATCGCCCAAACAGAAGTGACCTTTGGCAACTATCCCCAGGAGGTATTGCAAGGATATATCAAGAGTGGTGATCCCATGGACAAGGCAGGCGGATATGGCATTCAAAGCCTTGGCGGGTTTCTTGTCCGCGAAATCAAAGGTTCCTACACCAATGTGGTTGGACTCCCTATGGCAAGGGTGATCGAGCTGCTGGTGAGCCAAGACATTATAACCCCGACAAGGACGACACTTGAACCCGTGACCACCTGACCCGCATTGCTCATGCACAGAGTGTCTCATTTACGAATAAAGAGACAAAAACAGATGGGGGGTGCTGTCTGCGGACAAACTCAAATTTCGAGAATAGGTGCGCCAAAGGACCGCTTGGCAAAGGCAAAATCCCAAGAGTGCCACTGCACAGCTCTTGTTCAACAACTATAGATAGCAATGACTAAGAGATTGGGGAATAGAAGGAAAATGGACGAGGCGGGATTTTCGCCGCTCATTGGGGGGAAGGTGTACACCGGTCATTTTAACTGGAAAGGACATCGGTGGTTACAGCCCAGTATCTGCGACCGGCGATATCTGGGACCAAAACCAGTGGTCTGGAACCAGCATCTTGCTATCATTTGAAAAATATTTTATATATACTGGTAGTTTCTTCCGTTGTAGAGCTGACAGAAAAACACTGAAAAAATATGAACAGCCAACCGTCTGCAGCATCTTCTGATAACATCGCAGCTCTTGTTGCCTTTCCACAGCTGCTGTTTTCGGCAATGCGTTCCATGCGCCTGTATCCCACCTCCAACCCACAGGTGATACGGAACAACCAAGCAGCATATACTGCCTTCAGCCAGCTCCTCCAACAAAGTACAGGAAAAACCGTCACACTCTCCCTTTCCGACCAAATAATACTGGTCAACGGGGAACCACTACCCGAAAAAGAACAAAATTTACCGCAGATAACCGGCCTGATAAAGTTTTTCAACCGTCTTGGTGTCTACTCCTTGACCTTTACAGAGGAATTTACCGAGCAGCAGTGCGTAGCATTTATTACCATCCTGTCTGAACTCCTGGGGCAGCAGAATCTTGATCAGCCCCTGGAACGGATTCTTATGGAGTCCACAGTCTCCACCGTCCAGGTGGATACCAAAATATACGTCGTCCTTCATCAGGATGAACAGGTTGTGAAGGAAGATCAAGTCGGTCTATTCAATGACGACGCAATGCCGGTCAGTGAGGAGGAGCTGATCAACTACGTCCTGACCCAGGGAAAAGACCACGCCAATCTGTATGGGTTGGCTCCAGAGCGGGCAGAAAGCTTCCTGGAAAGACTTGCAGAGGCCGCCAAAGAACACAATAGTCCGGAAAAGCTGTACAAAGCGGTTTTTGCCTTTCTCGAGAGTCTGGGAAAGGATCGCGATAGCCTGGTTCATGAGCAGCAGCTCAACACCGCAGCCTCCACCATCGCTGGGTTTGACCCTTCAACACTGGCCCGATTCTTCTCTGCATTACCCGAAACCAAGATAAGCGACGATATACTCAAGACGACCATTGAAAAGCTGCCCCCGCTCCAGCTCAACCGCCTGCTGGCCACTCTTACCGCACACCTCCCTTCCCTGAGCACAAAGCAGGAGCCCGACAAACTCAAGGTTGAAAAAAACCGGCTGCTGAGCCGTGTTATCCAGCTTTCGGATGCTACCGATATTAAAAAGAATATCGCCCAGAATGTCGATACCCACACCCTGTTGGTTACCCCTGGCACCAAGCTGGAAAATCTGCCCGAAAACCTGCTCAAACGACTACAGCAGCCAGAATGGTCGGCCTCAGTTCTGGCCAAAGCTATTCAGCAAAGCGTTGATCCCAGGCTCTCTCAAGTACAACCTGGAGTACCGGATACGCTGGCCTCCATGCTGCTCAGTTACGAGACACTGCTCACCAAAGAACAACAGGCAGAAGTGGCCATGCAGGCAGGTACACACCTCGCACAGATGGATTCACCATCCCTTGTCAGGCTTATCAATCACAGGTTCAAGGGAGCACTAGGCACCCAGTTGTATCAAGAAGTCGTCGAGCAAATGCCCGAGGAACAGCTGAACCAGACACTAGAACAGTTGCATGGTGATCAACTGGAGAAAATGGTCACCATGCTTTGTATTGCAAGCCAGGATGTCCCAACTGATAAGAAAGATGCACCACCGGCATTACATCGGCTCCTTGGGTCCAGCAAGGGTAATCAGGTCCAGGCTCTGCTGGACCAGAACATGGATGCCCGGAACCTGCTCAACACCCTTCAGGAAACCCCCTTTGCAGAACATTCTTCCCATCTCCTGAAGAGGCTGAAGGATCCAGGCTGGTCGAGTTCCGTTCTTGCCAATGCCATCCAACAGGCCGCTGACCCTGCAATCAACGGGGACGGACGTATTGACCAGGTGGTCTGTAACAGGCTTGTCAATTACTACGAACAACTCTTGGACCAGGAGCGCCAAAAAAGTGTGTCCGCGCTGGCCGGTTCCAAATTGGCGACCATGGAAGGCATGGCTCTGGCCAACCTGCTTTCTCATAAATTCAGGGGCGTGTTTGGAAAAAAGCTGTACCAGGAGGTTCTCGCTCGGATATCGGACGACCAGCTTGAGGCAACGGTTGACACCCTCACCCTCCGCCAGATCAACAGGCTGATCGCCATTCTGGCGAGTGAGACCGATGGTGGTGAAGATCAGCGGGGACATCATAAAGAGACGACCTTTCTGCAAAGGCTGACCTCCACTCAAAAAAGCCCTATTATCAAGCAGGTTTTCGCTCAACAGCTTGATGCTCAGTTGCTCAGTTCCGGTCAAACTCCAGTGGAACATCTCCCGGAGCAGGTCAAGAACCGGCTCCAGCAGCCGGGATGGTCGTCACCGGTCCTGGTAACGGCCGCCAACCTGTCGGTGGACCCCGGGCTTGCAGATACTGACACCATTGATCTCAAGGGATTCAATCAGATATTGACAGCATATGAAATTCTTTTAAATGAAAGCAAACAGCAACAGGTTGCCATATCAGCCGGGGCCAGAATAGCGGAAGATTTGGAAGAGCATGAACTGGGCTTGATGCTTGTACAGCGCTACAAGGGATTATTTGGCGAAAAACTGTACACAGAGGTTATCAAACACCTGAGCGACGATAAATTCGAGCGGCTTGCCGAGCAGATGGAGCGTTTTGCAACCGGACAGGACATGCTCCCTCTACAAGGAGTTGATGAGGAGGTCAAGGAGGCGTACAACAACCTGATGCGCACCGTTCGAGAACATAAACTGCGGACGGTGGTGGAAATCCAGGAGAAAAAACTGAGTCAGCAGGAAGAAAAAAAACTCCGTCATATCGCCTGGGCCATGGAAGGCCTGCTCAAAGGCAACACCAAGACCCTGCTGTCCCCCACATTCTGCCAGGCTCTCCCTGCGGAAATACTACGCTTCATCAATCAAAAAGAAGAAGGACAGGCCGATGCCCTGCTCGCTCAGTTGGCTGTTGCCCAGCAATCAAAAGAAAAAAACTTGCAAGCAAACAGTATGCGGACCTTGGCTATTACAGCAGAACTTCTCGCTGAAAACGGTCAATGGTCTCGATTGAGTCGGCTCCTGCCAGCCCTCGAACAGATGCTTACCTCTCCGGAGATTGATGAGGAAAGCAGCACCAAAACCATCAGCGCTCTCTCCAGGTTAGCCTACCACCACTTGGTTAAGAACGACTACTACCGTGCTTATGACACCATACAAATCATCAGGGGGGAGGGCAGCAAACTCCCATTATTTGCAGCTTCCGAAACCGTTCGTCTGCATGGCCAGAAAGCTTTGGAACAAATCAGTACCGAGGAAATACTCAACAAACTTCTGATGACCTTTCTCGGCAGTGACCCTGATCGTGAAAAGGCTGGCGGCATCCTCTCCACATTGGGCCGGATATCAATACAGTATCAACTGCAGTTCCTGATGGAAAGTAAAAGCAGATTTGAAAGAAAACTATTACTTGAGCTTATTCAGAATGCAGGGGAAAGCAGCAGGGATCTGCTGCTGAAACAGTTGGAACAACCCAATCCATGGTACGCCGTACGAAACATTATCCATTTGTTGGGTGAAATTGGAGATCCGTCCATCCTCCTTAACCTCCAGCCACTCCTGTATCACCGTGATCTGCGGGTTCAAAAAGAAATACTGACGACCGCTGGCAAGATCGGGGGAACTGACATTCAAGGATTCCTCGTGCGTGCTCTTATCAGTGTTGACGATCTACTCAAGATCAAGGTGGCCTCGCTTATGGAACAATTTCCCGATGAAAAATACGTTCGCCACCTGACAGACCTTTTGGAAGGTACTGTACCATATAAAGGAAAAAACGAGGACGCGCTCCAAGTAACCATCTGTCAGGCCCTGGCAGCGATCGGTTCTAGAAAGCCCATTGCATCCCTGCAAAGAGTGGCCCAAAGTAAAGGAGTTCTGGGCAAAGCCCCATATTCGGAAAGGGTACGCGCTGAAGCGGCAAAGACTGTACGGCTCTTACGAAAACCAGTGGCCCCCAAAAAATCTGCTGATGCAAAGCAGGGTAGTGCCGCTGTCATCTCAAACAATTCCACTCATCAGTCACCACCAAACGATAAAATAGACATGAATGAATTACACAACAAAGAACAGGCGATTTTTACTCTTGCAAAAGAGGGCAAGGAAGAGGAAGCCAAAAAGATGCTCTTTGACCTCGTCGTAGCCATGGCCCGCCGGGGTGATTTTGAAAATGCCGAGCGACTTCGGGAACTTTTCTATGAAATCGATCCCATGGCATTAACCGAAATCATCCGTACCGGCGAAATAATCGAACAGGAAAAAGGCGGTGCAATTGATGAGGATGACTTAGAAACCTGGAGCGAACTCACTGACCAACTTACCACGGAAGAATTTCGGGCCATGTACCACGAGTTTCGCGAACGATCGTATGCTAGCGAAGAAACATTGGTACATCAAGGCGCCTTTCTCGATAACCTGTTTTTCATCAATCAGGGAAGCGTGAAAGTTTCCCATCTCATGGGCGCTAAAGAACTTTTTATCACCAGCTTAAGCAGTGGCAAAATGGTTGGAGAAAGTTTTTTCAATCCCTCTGTATGGACGGTCAGCTTGACAGCCCTTACTCCGACAAGGGGATTCGAATTGCAACAGAGCAAGCTGGTCAAGTTGGAAGAGCAATTCCCAGGTCTGCGCAACAAGCTGGAGGCATTCTATAAGCAAAACAGTGACATCCCTGCCCTTATCCGTAAAAAAGGGCTGGAACGCCGCATGGGCCCTCGTTTCAAGGTTTCCAGAAAAATTCAGGTACAACCGCTGGACAAAACTGACAACCCCATCGGGAAAGGTTTTCGGGCCGAATTAGCTGATATCAGTAAAGGTGGGTTGGCCTTCCTTGTCCGAATCACCCGCAAGGAAAATACCAAACTGCTCCTGGGAAGAAGGATGCAGGTTATCCTGCCTGTAAGAGGAGAGGGAGAATACCTCTCTCTCAAAGGGACATCCATCGGCATTCAGCCCCACGATCTCCTTAACAGGGACTACAGAGTCCACTTCTGGTTCATGGAACCCCTGACGGACAAGGCCATGCAGGGGATTCTGGGGTAGCCCGGATTGCTCATGAACCTTGCGTCCCATTTGAGAAAAAAATAGATAAAAACAGGAATATGTGCTACCTGTTCGCGTTTTCAAATTTCGACAAAATGTTCACCAAAGGTCAGCTCATCCGTTCAGGCTCAAAGCAGAGAAAAAGCATCCTTGATAAGACAATCACAGTGTAGGCGGAATGCTCTTGACGGTGCAAACGGTTTCTCCAATTCCCTGAGCGCAGCTTGCAAGGTGCAATTCTTCACCAAGAGGGACCAGTTGCGAGCCAACGTACTTCACGAGGTGCTGCCATGTCAGATATAATCAGCCGCTTCTACCGCACCCAGCTTTCTGGAGCTGTCAACAGCAGAAACGGTCTTCAGGCTCCCTGCCCTTTCTGTCGGCAGTTGAAGAGTTCACCGCGTGGATCAATAATAATATACCTGAACCCTGAGAGTTTTTTCCATGGCTATTTCCGCTGTTCCCTCAACTGTTCTCCCGGCGGCTTTCCCCTTCATTTTGGACGGTTGAGGCAACTGGATTTGAATCGGGTGCCGGGATATGACCCGGATCGGGAATACAGTGCCCGAATATCCGAGTTTCCAATAAAAAATATCAATCAAGATGTCCGTCAGTTTATCGACAAACTCACCGAAGAGCAGGAACAACTGTTTGCCCGCTCCAGGATCAAGCCGGATATCCTGCGCTCACAATGCATTGGCTTCAACGGCCGCTACCTGGTCTACCCATACCTACAGACCGACGGGAACTACTACAGCGCCCACTGCATCCACCCGGACAAGCCTGCTGATAGCTTCTGGTACGGAGATGACGCCTTTTCCAGACAAGGTTTTCGCCTCTTCAACAGCCCGGATATCGACCATTGCGAGAACGGTAGCCTGATTATCGTGGAGGGGGAACGGAACCTCCTGCTCCTGAAACAATTTGGTTTACCAGCCATAGCAGTACCCACGGCGGCGGAACTCGACCATATCCAGGCAGAGCAGCTCCAATACCTGCGAACCATTTTCCTCTGGATGGACAACTGTAAGGAATCCGAGGCAGCAGCACGGAGCTTTGCCACCCGGATCGGCTTCAAGGTCCGGCTGATCGAATGGGATACGGACAGCAAAAAAAACGAATCTCTTTGTACCCTGGCAGCTCGATGCCCCAAGAACCAGCTGCAACCGTTTTTGTTCACAAAAATACAACAATCCAAGGCTTTCAGCCCTTTTTCTTCACCAGGCAGGGAATATCATCATTTCATGGATACCCTGTCCATGGAACAGGAAGGGGGCTTCAGCAAACTGAAATCAGGCTTTCCCGCACTGGACAGGGCATTGGGAACCATTCGCGGCATCAACATTTTAGGCGGTACCCCCAAAGCAGGAAAATCCTGTTTCCATATTCAAATCGCCACCCAGATGGCAGGGAATAAAGTCCCTGTGCTCTACTATGACTTTGAAAACGGCCGCCAGAAAATCTACCTGCGTATCCTGGCACGACTGAGCAGAATACCCTCTGAGGTCATTGTCTCTGACCAGCGGACCCCGGAGCAGAATGCGACACTGGAAAGGGCACAGCGACAACTACAGGAACTGCTCCCCTGGTTCCGGGTGGTCAACGACCGTGCCCTTACCCCGGCACTCATGCGCAGGCATATTGATTTTCTACGCCACGAAACCAACAGCGATTACATCTGCATAGTCATAGACAGCCTGCACAAACTGCCATTTCAGGACATAACCAACATGCGCTCCGGCATAGATGGCTGGTTGAGACAGTTTGAGGCTCTCCGCGATGAGTACCAGGCATCATTTCTGATTATTTCTGAACTGACCAGAGGGGAAAACGGCCAGTTTGACCGGCAGCCTCGCCTCGGCTCTTTCAAGGGTTCCGGCGACATTGCCTACTCGGCCGACAACGCCATGCTCCTGCTACCTGACTGGGAACCCTTTGATGAAGGTGATCCGGCAACCCGAATCAACAACCTCTGGCTGGTTGCCAGCCGCGAACAAAGCCCGGGCAGGATAGGCGCCTATCGCCTGGATTATCCCTACTGGGGCTTTGTAGAACAGGAAGAGTAATCTGACGTTGGACGCCATCCTTTAGTATTTCTCACTTTTCACGAAAGGTTCAGAAGGAATTCGGGATGGGCCGCATTGCAGCCACTGTTCAAGCAATGCTTGGGCGCGTTTTACCCGCCAAGGACCGCGATCTTTTTTGCGCATCTTCTTTTCAAGGGCAGGGAACAGCCCGAAATTGACATTGCTGGGCTGGAAATGTTGAGGATCGGACCGAGTCAGGTGAGTAATCAAAGCACCCAGGGCCGTCCCTGGGGGTGGCGGCTCAGAGACCCGGCCCTGGAGAACCAAATCGGCACAGTTGATCCCGGCCAGCAAGCCCATGGCCATGGATTCCACATACCCCTCGACCCCGGCAAGCTGTCCGGTGATGAACAGGTCAGGACGTTTTCGCATTTGCAAGGAGGGCAATAAGAGGCGGGGGGCGCAGATAAAGGTGTTTCTGTGGATTGAGCCGAAACGAAGAAATTCTGCCTGGTCCAGCCCGGGAATGGCTTGGAAAACCTTTTTCTGGGCGGGATAGGTCAACTTGGTCTGAAACCCGACCAGGTTATACATGGTCCCTTCCCTATTTTCAGCTCGGAGCTGCACCACGGCATGGGGAAGCTTGCCGGTTTCAGGATGTGCCAGCCCCACTGGTTTCATGGGACCGAAGCGCAGTGTATCGGCTCCCCTGGCACACATGACCTCAATAGGAAGACAACCTTCAAAAAATTTGGCATGCTCAAACTCTTGCAAAGGCACGGTTTCACCAGCCGCTAGCAGGGTGATGAAATGCGCGTACTGCTCCCTGGACATAGGACAGTTGAGGTACTCGCCGGGATGCTCATCATCCCACCTGGATTTTCGATAGATAACTGACATATCCAGACTTTCAGCCGACACAATCGGGGCAATGGCATCGTAAAAAGCCAGTTGTTGACCGGTGAGCTTCTGCAAGTTTGCAGCCAGGGCATCTGAGGTCAGGGGGCCAGTCGCCAAAATAACAGGTTGCCGCCCTCCCGCATCCGGGAGTCTGCTGACCTCTTCCCGCTTAAGGGTGATACGATCATGCTGGGTTATCCTGGCTGTAACCTGTTCGGAAAAGAGCTTCCTATCAACGGCCAAGGCTTGTCCAGCCGGGACCCGGGTAGCCTCAGCTACCTGCATAAGCAGGGAACCTGCCCGCCTCATCTCCTGTTTCAACAAGCCCACAGCCGAACCCAGCCTATCTGAACGAAAGGAATTAGAACAGACCAGTTCTGCCAGTCCTGCACACTCGTGAGCCGGACTGAACAGCTTGGGTTTCATTTCAAAAAGTTGGACCTCTATACCCCTTGAGGCTACCTGCCAGGCAGCTTCGCATCCGGCCAGTCCACCGCCAATAACTGTTACTGTATGCATTACTCAAACTCGACTGCCAGCCTCTGTCTCCCCCATTCCAAGGCGTCGCTGTGGGAACTGAAATACAAATCCAGCCTGTCTGGTCCTTTGATAGCACTACCACGGTCCTCTACCACACCCCATCCATAACCGGGTACATACATGCGTGTACCAAAAGGATAGTAGTCTGTATCTGCGGCAATGGTCCCGTCTTGTTGCAGCCAAAGCCAGGGGAAAAACAGGCGAAAGGGGATCATCCAGGGATGGACAAGACTGTCTTGGGAAAAAAGACCTGGCTGCGGCTCTACCGGGTCGGTATTCGCCGCTGTTTTACCCGAATAGGGGGCACCCTTTCTTTGTCCGGCGCTCACATAACGGTTCCAGAAATCAAGTTTCAGGTAGCGCCAGCTCCCTCGCTCCCATGAGCAGCATTGACCACAGCCACAGTAGGCAGTGGTCTCCATCATCCGCGTTGTAGGGGCCGCGCAGCCGCTAACAACAAGAAGCAAAAAAAGACATAATCGTTGCAACGGCTTCATGGGAATACATGGGAAAAGAGGAAAGGACGTCTACCCCGCCTGCCTTCTCCTGACAGACGTCCGCAGGCGGGATATACCATATTATGCTGCCATCAAGCCCTCCGAACACCAGCACAGTACGCGGAGAGGAAGTGGGAAGATTCCATCGCACATCAATAGCGATAATAATCAGGCTTAAAAGGACCTTGTACAGGAACCCCGATATAATCGGCCTGCTCCTGGGTTAATGTTGTCAGGTGGACGCCAATTTTCTTCAGGTGCAGCATGGCCACCCGTTCGTCCAGTTCCTTGGGCAGGAAATAAACCTTTTTCTCATACTTGCCGGGATTGTTCCATAACTCGATCTGAGCAAGGACCTGATTGGTAAAAGAGTTGCTCATAACAAAACTGGGATGACCAGTTGCGCATCCCAGGTTGACCAACCGCCCTTCAGCCAGGACAATGATTCGTTTACCGTCTGGAAAGATTACATGGTCCACCTGGGGTTTGATATTCTCCCATTCCAAATCCCGAATCCCGGCAATGTCGATCTCTGAATCAAAATGACCTATATTGCAAACAATGGCTTGGTCTTTCATGACATCCATATGCGCCCGGGTAAGGACATGCACATTCCCTGTGGCTGTAACAAAAATATCGCCCAGGACAGCAGCTTCATCCATGGTGACCACACGGTAGCCTTCCATGGCAGCCTGCAAGGCGCAGATGGGATCTATTTCCGTCACCAGGACTGAAGCCCCCATTCCCCGGAAGGCCTGGGCACACCCTTTACCAACATCCCCGTAACCAGCCACCACGGCGACCTTGCCTGCCACCATGATATCCGTCCCCCGTTTGATACCGTCAAGCAGTGACTCCCGGCAACCATACAGGTTATCGAATTTAGATTTGGTGACCGAGTCATTGACGTTAAAGGCAGGCGCTAAGAGCTTACCGTCTCGGGCCATCTCATTGAGGCGCAGAACACCAGTGGTCGTTTCTTCGGATATGCCCCGGACCGCCTGCATCATCTCGGGATACTTTTGATGCATAATCAGGGTCAAATCGCCACCATCATCCAGCAGCATATTGGGTGTCCAGCCGTCTGGTCCCTTGATGGTCTGGTCAATGCACCACCAGAATTCTTCTTCGGTTTCCCCTTTCCAGGCAAAGGTGGGTATACCAGCAGCTGCTACCGCGGCAGCAGCATGATCCTGGGTGGAAAAAATATTGCAGGAAGACCAACGCAGCTCCGCTCCCAAAGCTACCAAAGTTTCCATAAGCACCGCAGTCTGAATAGTCATATGCAGGCACCCGGCAATGCGTGCACCCTCCAATGGTTTCTGGCCAGCATACTCTTCCCGTAAAGCCATGAGACCAGGCATTTCAGTCTCTGCAATGGCGATTTCCTTTCTTCCCCAGGCGGACAGATTACTATCCGCTACTTTATAATCAGTCATACCATACTCCTCGTATTCCAGTCTCTGTTAGACACCCGCAGCATCCTTGAGTGCCTCGGCCTTGTCTGTTTTTTCCCAGGTAAACTCTGGCAGTTCCCTGCCGAAATGTCCATAAGCGGCTGTTTTTGCGTAGATGGGGCGCAAAAGATCAAGCTGTTGAATAATAGCCTTGGGCCGCAGATCAAACACCTGCCGGACAACCTGGACTAAACGGCTTTCATCAATTGTTCCAGTGCCGAATGTTTTTATATTGATGGACACCGGCTGGGAAATACCAATGGCATACGCAACCTGTACCTCGACCTCAGTTGCCAGACCGGCTGCAACAATATTCTTGGCCACATACCTGCCCATATAGGAAGAGGAGCGATCCACCTTGGATGGATCCTTACCAGAGAAAGCCCCGCCGCCATGGGAACCACGACCACCGTAAGAATCAACGATAATCTTACGTCCGGTTACTCCGCAATCACCCACTGGTCCGCCGATAACAAAGCGTCCCGTCGGGTTGATAAAAAATTTGGTTTTATCATCAAGCATCTCACCGGGCAGAATAGGCTTGATAATCTCTTCAATAACGGCTTCTTGCAGGTCTTTGTGCGCAACATCAGGAGAATGTTGCGTGGAAAGGACCACAGCCTCAATGCGTTTGGGGGTATTATCTTCGTATTCAATGGTCACCTGGCTTTTGGCATCAGGTCGCAGCCAAGGAAGAATGCCTGCCTTGCGCACAGTAGCCTGCTGCTGGACCAGTCTGTGGGCATAGGTAATAGGCATGGGCATGAGCACATCGGTTTCCGAGCAGGCATACCCAAACATAAGTCCCTGGTCACCGGCCCCCTGATCCAGATCAATGCCAGTTCCTTCGTCAACGCCTATGGCTATATCCGCCGATTGCTTATCAATGGAGGTCAGGACTGCGCAGGACTGCCAATCAAACCCCATATCAGAAGAATTGTAGCCAATATCGCGAATGGTTTCACGTACGATATTGGGCATATCGACCCAGGCCGAGGTCGTAATCTCGCCGGCAATCAGGGCCATACCCGTTGTTACCAGGCTCTCGCAGGCCACCCGGGCGTGTTTGTCCTGCTCCAAAATCGCATCCAGGATATGATCGGATATCTGGTCTGCTACTTTATCAGGATGTCCTTCGGAAACTGATTCCGAGGTAAACAGATGACTCGACATATGCTTTTCCTCTCGTTTAAAAAAATATTAAAATCGGCGTCTCAATCAAGAGCTGATGGTACACTTGCAGGCACTCTATGCCAGATGTGGGAAACAGTACAATTCGGTCTCAATTCCTGAAGATACAACCATCGTCTTGGGCACAAACTGTACCCCAACGGTATACGCAAACAGGTGCAGATTGTCCTGTTGATGTATAGGTATACACCTGAGAAACCATGTAGAATTGCTCCTTCTAAATTATTGAGTCTACACCTCCCTTTCGGAATATTCAAGGTCATCTTGCACAATATGCAGTCCGAGAGGGCGGTGCTGCCGACCACAATAACAGCCCGACCACGGATTCTTGATCCACAGAGTACCTGTTTTACTTGTTGCCCCAAACCAGTCTGACTGCTAGCCCGGATTGCTCATCAGCTCAGTCTTTTTTCTCAGATGAGACAAAATGTTCATGAAAAATAAGGGTTACCTGCCCTCACATACTGCGCAAACCCCTCGGGGAACCCGTGTATGCACACAGACTTTGTATCCGCGTAGGTTCAGGATAAAAGGAATCTCTGCAGACTGCTTCGTACAAAACGAAAAGGGTTGAACCGAACCGGCATCAGTTCAGAGGGTACCTGAAAGCCTTCTATTTGGTATCCTGGATTCTCCCCTGTCAACCAGGTACAAGCGCCCATGGTCGTCCCTTCCAGTCCCTGCTTCACAGCAGCGTTCCACAGCGGACAGGAGTGTGAAGCAACACCAAGGACATGTAAAAGCACGGTTTCAAGAGCCACGGGGTTTTGCCCGGCAGCAAGTATCCCGGCGGGAAACGGTACTCCGTGCACTGGCCCGTTTTTGTGCATGGCCTCAATGCCGTCAACGAGGGAAATAGATGGCGCCAGTACCAGGGGGAGTTGGACTATCAGGTCGGCAAATCGGCCGCTTTCCCCTCCATGTATCATATGCCACCAGGCTTTTCGTATTCCAGCCACGCAGCCGTAATAATTCTTAATCGCCAGGGTTACCCTGGTTTGAACATGGGCCTTGCATTTGGGGAGGTTGACCAACAGATCACACTCCAGGGCCCTGGCCGCGACCTTAACGGTTTCACCGCTGGGCAACGTTCGGGAGACGAGCCGGTCAAACTCCACAATGGTAACCCCGAGTGCATCGAGGGCCTCAGTAAGCTGCAGGCTGTCGAGGACCGAGGCTGCACTCCCAAAGGCTGGAGAATCACCCACTTGAACCCGTGCGCCCTGGTCCAGAAACCACTTCGATACAGCAAGAATAACCGCCCGATTGGTACAGGATAGCGGACCGCCGCGGGCAGTAATCAGGTTTGGCTTGAGCAGGACGAGGGCCCCTTTAAGCTCTTGCGGATACAGGGTTTGTGTCAGCATCTCAGAGAGAAGAGGAGAAAAATCAGGTGCAGCATATTCCTCGACCCTGGCCAGGATGGCGACAGGCATGGTTTCGCGAATCATAAAACGCTCACGGATTCAAGGCATACAGGTAAAAAAAACCGGCTTGATCCACGAATAAATCAAGCCGGAAAAGGAGAGAAGAGATGAAGAATTCATTATAGATATTGCATTGATCGTGCCAGAAATGATCAAAACTGTAAAAACTACCTAACAAACTGTAAAAACTACTTTTACTTCCAAAATACCGCCGCCACCTCCTCCTGAAGAGTGGACATAGAGTTCAAGTTTTTTAACACTTTTCCACCTGTCCTCCTGGCTCAAAGAAAAAACCTCATATTTTCAAAATGTTACAAGCAAGTGTTTTTTTTACTCTCCCTGCCTCAACGACCGTACATTTGTACTGGACCGGATTTCTCAACAATGATTTTTTGAGATTTGAGCCTGCTCACAGACACCACATACATCTGTTTTGGTCTTTTTTTCTCAAATAAGACAAATTGTTTGTAAACAATCCGGGATAAAATGCGGTCCCTCAAGGCAAGGCAAGTCCGCCACGAATACAAGACACATCAGTGCTGAAAGCAGATAATCCTGGTTTGCAACACCCCCTCCTGCTTGCAGATCTCGCCCTTAATCTCAGGCGATACCGGGCTGGAGCAGTCTATGATATTATAACCCAGGGTCCCGTTGCTTTTGTTGGTATAGTTCATGATATTAATACCGTGATTGCTCAGAATATTACTGACCAAGGCTATCACCCCAGGTTGATCCCGGTTAATAACGGTTATCCGAGTATGCACGTCCACAGTGGGAATAGTTTCTATGTTAGGAAAGTTAACACTCTGGACAATATTGCCCATTTCCAGGTAGGCTCTCAGCTCCTTGACCGCCATGGTTGAACAATTCTCCTCGGATTCCGAGGTGGAGGCTCCAAGATGGGGGGTAACAATAATTTTGTCGTGCCCCATGAACCGGGTAGACGGAAAATCAGAAATATGACCACGTAGTTTTCCACTGGCCAGCGCAGCCAGCACCGCATCTTCATCCACGATGGGGCCACGCGCATAGTTAATCAAGAGTGCTCCGTCCTTGGCAAACTCCAAAAAATCCTTCTGGGTCACATATCCACGGGTATTCTTGTTCAAAGGGATGTGTACACTAATGAAATCTGCATTTTCCAGGGCTTCACGGCGTGATCTCGCCAGGATCACCTCAGCAGACAGGTGGTGGATATTATCCATGGCTGGAAAGGGATCAAAGCCGATCACCTTCATATTGTGATGCAGACCGGCGTTGGCTACGCCCACACCTATTTTCCCCAGTCCTATGACAGCCATTGTCTTGCCAGCCATTTCCTCGCCCTTGAACATCTTCTTTTGGGCTTCCACTTCCCGATTGACGGCATCATCATCGGCAAGGTTGTTGAGTGTTCGACAAAAAGAAATGCTCCTCTCAACATTGCGCAGCCAAATACCCAAGGTGGTATAAACCAACTCGACCACGGCATTGGCGTTGGCCCCTGGAGTGTTAAAGACGCAGATTCCCTTCTCGGAAGCCTCTTCAACGGGGATATTGTTCACGCCCGCACCCGCCCTGGCAATGGCCAGCAAGTCGGGATACGATGCCAGATCAACCTTTGTGCTTCGCACCACAATTCCGTGTGGATTTGCCTCCTCCGGGTCAACAGTGTATCTGGAGGTGAAGAGTTGCAAACCCTCCCGGGCAATGGCATTGATGGTTTTAATACGGTACTGTTGCATGATCTATTCTTTCCCTCAAACAGTTGATAAATTTCTCTGTGCACCAAGGGCACAGATGTACGCCAGCCCCTCATGCTTTTCCGTAACCTGGCGTAGCCTTCTGCACTCCCGTGCCAAACACTCGCAAGACAACAAGAGAACCTACAATGAACAGCGTCTCATTGTCAAGGGCAAGCACTTATCCTGCTGATAAGCCGTTTGTTCGCAGACCAAAAGCCCTGTTCCACCAGAGTTTCTCCGCTGCATTACCCCTGGATATATACCGAGGGAGCAGCAGAAAAACTGAGCCCTCTAACTTTTCATCTCCTACAAAATGATTAAGGTATACCTGAAGGAGCAAAACGCCTCGCACTGATGCCCGGTTAGCCCGGACTCCTCATCAGCTCAGGTGGTGCTGGATGCAAAGTTTTTGCCGCCCAAAGCCTTTTTCGGAGGTCATTTAGGATATGTTACAGCAGCACGTCCTACGCCTTTGCGCCTTACCTTACGACAAACTTTTTTCAAGAAATAATCTGGAGTTACTTTTTTAAGCCCCCTGAGCCGGATTTCAGGTCATCTTTGGCTCCGGCGTGATCACCACAGCCTCAACCCAGGCTATGGCAGGTCAGCCTTTTTATGCAATCGCTCCCAAAAGAAGGCGAGCCACAGTGAAACCTACTCTTGACCACCTTTTCTTTTAATAGGCCCCTCTTTTTTGGTATTCCTGCATGCATATTATCCTCAGACTATTTCTCCCTGCTGTTTGTTTTGTTCTTCTCATGGCGGCCCTGATCGGTGATGCCGACGCCCGTACAGAAAAAGACATATACCACAGCATCGAACTCAGCTTTGATCGTACCGCCCATCTTGTACATGCTACCTCCAAAATAGACTTGCCGCCCGGCACCCCCCTGCACCTTGACTGCGGCCGTCTAACCATCACCGGGGCACTCATTGAACCCCTGGGTACGACACCCTTGACGATCCATCCAGACACGCACAATCACATCCACATCCCCCCACGAAAAGAACAGCAACATGTCTGGGTGAGTTATGCACTGACACTCCCCTCCAAAGGAAGTCATGACAACATCGTCAACGAGGACGGTATAATCCTGGCAGGATTCTGGCACCCACAAAGCCGAGACAGAATGTACTACTCCTTGCGGGCCCGAATCCCGACTCATTTTTCAGCGGTTGCCGAAACAAACGCTGTGAAAACATACCAAGAAAAGCAGGAAAAAATTGTGCAGATGGAATCCCCCGTTGCCCTGCGCGCGATGCATTTTGCAGCAGGACCCTACACAGTCCGCTCCCTCACAGTGGGTACCATCACCCTGTACACCTATTTTTTTTCTGAAGACGATCACCTGGCACAGGCGTACCTGGACAAGGCCCGTGACTATCTCACCTTGTACCAAAGGCTCATAGGCCCTTTTCCCTATAAACGATACAGCATTGTGGAAAATATCCTGCCAACCGGATACGGTTTACCCGGCTTTACTCTCCTGGGCAGGCAAGTGGTCAGGCTACCTTTTATCAAGGACACCTCCCTTGGCCACGAAATCCTCCATAGCTGGTTCGGTAACAGTCTTTTTGTGGATTACGACCACGGCAACTGGGCTGAAGGCCTGACCAGCTACCTGGCCGATCACCTCTATGCCCAACAGAGGGGACAAGACGTGGCCTATCGCAAACACCAGATCCTGCGCTACAATGCCTGGGTTCCCGACGACAACTCACTGAGCCTTCGGGCATTTCGGAGTCCCAGCTGGCATCAAAAGCAGGCTGAACAAATCAGAGCTGTCGGCTATAACAAAGGCACCCTCTTTTTTCACATGCTCAAAGAGGAAATCGGTGAGGCAGCTTTTATACAGGCAGTGCGCACACTCTATAACAATCATATTTTTACCATGGTTTCCTGGCATGAACTGGAGGCTGTTTTCAGCCAGGCAGCCAACAGGGATATGTCCGCCTTTTTCTCCCAGTGGCTCGACAGTAAAAACATCCCTGTACTGGAGCTGAAAGAGGCAACTTTCCAACAGCATGTCAGCGGGTTCGTGGTCAAATTCACCCTGAGCAACAACCCTCCCTTTGCATTGACCGTTCCTGTTCGTATAACCACTACCCAAGGAACGACCTGGCAACAGGTGCGGTTGGAGAAGGAAGAACAAACCTTTACCTTGCAGACAGATGCCCTGCCACTTTCCCTCACCGTGGACCCCGGTTATGATCTCATGCGCAAACTGACCGAAAAGGAAACCCCGCCGCTGTTGGCCCATCTCTTTGCATCAACCAGGTTGCGCATACTTGTTTCACCGAGCCTCAGAGATACGGCACAGCCAATAGTAGACTACTTCACCAGGCGTGGTGCATCGCTTACAAAGAGTCCGGTAAGCAACAGAGAACTCATGACAGGGGACTGGATTTTTATTGGTGACTCCAAAGAGCGCCGTTCCCTCTTCGGCCTCCCCCAGCCCTCACCGTTTCCCATTGCCATTGAAATGCACAAAAATCCTCTCAGTCCGGGAAGCTGCGTGCTACATATAGACCTGGGAAAAAGTGATGACATGAGACGGATCCTGCGGGTCCTCCCCCATTATCAAAAATACTCCAGCCTGGGCTTTCTTCAAGGCCGGATCCAGGAAAAAACCTGCAAACCGAGTGTTGACGGAATCCACACCAGACTCCTCGCCCCTCCAATGGCGCAACCCGCTGCCTCGATTCTCACCTTCGAGCAACTCATCGATCGCTTGCGTCACGCCAGGGTGGTGTATATTGGCGAAACGCATAGTCAGTACGGTCACCATCTCCTGCAGTTGCAACTCATCCAGGCACTGCATACGCACCATCCCGATCTCGCCATTGGCCTGGAAATGTTTCCCGCTGCCACCCAACCAGCGCTGGATGCCTATATCCAGGGCGAATTCCCCGACCAGGCGACCTTTATAGAAAAAACGGCATATCATGATGTCTGGGGCTATGATTACCGGCTGTATAGGGATATTTTCACCTATGCCAACAATCATGGCATCCCCCTGATTGGGCTCAATACCATCAAGCGTATCCCCTCCACAGTCTTTCAGAGCGGCTCCACCGATGCCTTAGGTGATGGAGATACAGAGTATCTTCCGGAAGCCCGTTCCCTGATTTTGCCAGGATACCAGGAAGGGCTGGAACCCTTTTTCCAAATGCACAGCCACATCCAAAAGGGTTCACGGGCAGGGTTTCTGCAAGCGCAGGCTATCTGGGACGAAACCATGGCCGAGCATATTACAAAATACCTGAGCCGCCACCCAAAAAGTGTCATGATCGTGCTTGCCGGCACGGGACATGTCAACAAAATGAACGCTATTCCCCCCAGGGTTCTGCAACGCATGGGCCAGGTAGGACAGCTGGTTGTTGTGCCCGACAACGGCAGCCCTGACTTGCAGCCCGAACAGTATGATTACCTGGTAACGCCCGTCCCGGTTTCTCTCCCCCCTTCCGGGAAAATAGGTCTTGTACTCAAACAACAGCACAAGAAGGGGCTCCAGGTCGAACGAGTCAGCCCCCACGGCAAGGCCAAACAGGCAGGAATTGAAAAAAACGATATTATTCGCAGGATCAACAATATGGAGATCACGACGCTGGCCATGCTTCGCTACCACCTCATGGACCTGAAGCCAGGCGATTGCGTTGAGGTAGTCCTGGAACGAGATGGAAAGCTGTATACCACAACAGTCGAACTGACTTCCGATGTCTCAGGTCGGATGCCACCAATGCACCCCTAACCCGAAATTCTCATGAACAATTTATTTCATTTGAGAAAAAAGGTGCCCAAGGTCAGCTCAGGGATAACTTTGAGTGGAACCGGATTGCATGGCGAACATGCGCAGATCGGTACCAATTGTGCATTTGAAATGCGATCTACAAACTGGACAACATATCCAATGCCAGCCTTGTTTTTGCCACATCGTGCACCCGGATATACTCCACCCCGCGCTGAGCGCAGAGCAATGAAACCAAAGCCGTGGGCCAGTCACGCTCAGAAAGGGACAGATCGAACAAATGTTCAAAAAAGGATTTCCTGGAATGTCCGATAAGAATTGGGCAGCCATGCACCTTAAAACGCTCCACCTCTCGCAGAATAGTGGCATTATGCTCGGGCAGTTTTCCAAATCCCAATCCAGGATCCAGGATTATATGAGTGCGGGCAATCCCTTTTTGTTCAGCATACCTGATACGTTCGCGAAAAAACTTATTTATTGTGTCGATGACATCCTCATACTCCGGGCTCTTTTGCATGGTTTCAGGGGTCCCCTGCATGTGCATAAGGATGACCGGTCCCCTGGATTCGGCTGCAACCCCAGCCATGGCAGGGTCCTGACGCAACGCTGATATATCATTGATTATATCAGCCCCTGCATCCAAGGCCTGTCTCGCCACCTCAGCCTTGGTGGTATCTATGGAGATGGGAAGAGTACTCAGAGAACGAACCATCTGCACTGCCGGTATGATTCTGCGCAACTCTTCTGCCACACTCACCGGCTGGGAAAAGGGTCTGGTTGACTCCCCACCTACATCAATGCAGTCGGCACCCTCTTCAAGAAGTTTCTCGACCTGTATGCGCAGGGCATGTTCGTTCTGGTATCTGCCCCCATCGGAAAAGGAATCCGGGGTTACATTCAAAATACCCATTATACGCATGACATTGCTCCTTAGTTACAATAAAAAACCGGCTGGATACATATCCTGCCGGTTGCTCCACTGAAGAGGGCTCTTTGGTATCTTCCTAGACTGGATTTTCCCTGAACTTTTTATAAAATATAAGCCAACCCTCGAACATCACATCCATTTGTCATGGTCTCTTTTCTCTCAAAAGAGACACCATACTCATGAGCAGTCCTTACCTAGTGTCCTGTCAACGCTGCTCTGTCGTATCCTGCTTGTCTTTTTCAGCCCTTATGCAGCCTTGCCCTGTGTCACATAGCACTACTATGCAACCCAGGACAAGGCTGCATAAGAACAAGAAAAATCCGGCGCAATATACTGACATTTCAGCGTTGACATGACACTAGGATCAAATGTACCCTACGCAGGTATACCCTCAGCTAAATCTTCGCCTTCCTCCTCAGCAGCCCGAGGTGGTGAAGCATCAGGCCGCAGATCGCTGATAATCCGGTCCATATCTTCAAGCATGATGGTTTCTTTTTCAAGCAACTCCAAAGCGATGACCTTGAGGATATCCATGTTGTCCTGCAACATCTTGGTCACCTTGTCGTTGGCATCCAAGATAATCTGCTTCACGGCATCATCAATTTTCTGTGCAGTTTGTTCACTGTAATCACGGTGCTGAGCAATTTCCCTGCCGAGAAAGATCTGCTCTTCTTTCTTGCCATACGCAAGAGGGCCCAGTTCATCACTCATACCCCACTCACAAACCATCTTACGGGCAAGTTCACTGGCCCGCTCAATGTCATTGCCTGCACCAGTGGTAATTTCATCAAAAACAAGTTTTTCCGCTACCCGACCTCCAAATAAAATAGCTATGGAATTGAGCAGGTAGCTACGGGCATGGGTATATTTTTCGTCCATGGGAAGCTGCATGGTCAAACCAAGCGCCCTGCCTCGTGGAATAATAGTCACCTTGTGAATGGGATCTGTATCCGGCAGCAGACGAGCAACCAGGGCGTGCCCAGCCTCGTGATAGGCGGTAATTTCCTTCTCTTTTTCAGAGATAATCATGGAGCGACGTTCTGCTCCCATCATAATTTTATCCTTGGCACGCTCCAAATGACTGATGGTGATAACATCTTGCCCTTCCCGAGCAGCCATAAGGGCGGCCTCATTCACCAGGTTTTCCAGATCAGCACCGGAAAAGCCGGGTGTACCCCTGGCGATCACGGCCATATCGACTTTGGAATCAAGCTTGGTTTTCTTGCCGTAAATCGCAAGAATCATCTCCCGGCCCTTCACATCAGGGACCGGCACCACGACCTGTCGATCAAAACGTCCGGGCCGGAGCAATGCGGGATCCAAGACATCCGGTCGGTTGGTGGCGGCAATGATAATAACCCCGTCATTACCTTCAAATCCGTCCATTTCAACCAACAGCTGGTTAAGGGTCTGCTCACGTTCGTCATGGCCACCGCCCAAGCCTGCGCCCCGATGACGACCCACGGCATCAATCTCATCTATAAATATAATGCAGGGAGCATTTTTCTTGCCTTGGTTAAACAGGTCACGCACCCTTGAAGCGCCAACACCGACAAACATTTCCACAAAGTCGGAACCAGAAATGGTGAAAAAAGGGACGCCCGCCTCTCCGGCAATGGCTCTGGCCAGCAGGGTTTTCCCTGTGCCCGGAGAGCCTGCGAGAAGCACACCCTTGGGGATACGACCGCCAAGCTTGGTAAATTTTTGCGGATCCCGTAGAAAATCTATGATTTCTTCGAGCTCCTCCTTGGCTTCATCGATACCGGCTACATCCTTGAAGGTAACCTTCACTTCACCTTCACCCTGTAGTTTGGCCCGGGTTTTGCCAAAGGTTAGCGCACCACCCTTGCCCCCCATCTGCATCTGTCGCATGAAAAATATCCATACCCCAATGAGCAGCAACATGGGAAACCAGGAGATAAACACCGTGAGGTACCATGGCGTTTCTTCAGGTTCCTTGACGGAGATATTGACGTTGGAATCCCTGAGCATGGGAATAAGCTCCGTATCATCCGGGACAATGGTGGAAAAAGGGCTCCCGTCCCTTCCTGTCCCGGTAATTTTCTCACCTTGAATGTGCACCGTATCTATAGCCCCACTCTCCACATTGGACCAGAACTCACTGTAGGTCATCGAATTCCCACCGGGGTGCGGCTTATTAAAGAGGTTAAATAATACAATCATGGTCACGCCGATGACCAGCCACATACTGAAATTTTTATAGAAGGTATTCAAAAAAAAGCTCCAATAGTGCTATTTTACCCAAGGCAAAACTATGGTTCACTGTACAGAGGTCAATGCGGTACAACGGCCAGCCCGAAACTGCTTTTTCATCAATATGCAGCCACCCGAATACCTTGAGGGACCTAGGGGTACAGTCTCTCCCTTTTCCAACTAGACTCCGCAAAACGGTATCAGTACTGTAATACTTCTTGGCACGCAGTCAAATACTTCTTCACAGTTCGTTACTCTTCCGCATATTCCTGCACGGTCTTCATCATAACATCGCTGGAGGCCAAAGCTTTCAAAGCCCTTGCCATGGCCGCACCACCGGAAATGGTTGTGGAATAGGGAATATGGTAATCCAAAGCCGCCCGCCTGATGGTGTAAGAATCTTCCGTGGTTCTCGTGCCGGCAGAAGTATTGAGGATCCACTGCACCTCTCCGTCTTCTATTTTATCGAGAATATGCGGTCGTCCTTGGGAGATCTTGTTAACCTCAGTACAGGGAATCCCCACAGAAGCGAGCCTGGCTGCCGTCCCTTTGGTTGCCAGAATACTGTAGCCCAGGTCGCTGAGCTTGCCGGCAACGGGAATGACGGCCTCCTTATCGCTGTGCCGCACCGAGAGGAAGACCTTTCCCTCCAGGGGGAGATCAGCGCCGCTGGCCATATGCGCTTTGACCAGGGCCTGGCCAAGATGCTGATCAATCCCCATCACCTCACCAGTGGATTTCATTTCCGGCCCAAGAAGGGTATCCACGTTCTCAAAACGATCAAAGGGAAAGATGGCTTCCTTCACAGCCCAATGATCCAGGCGAATTTCTTCGGTAAAGCCAAGCTCTTCCAAAGTCATCCCCATCATCACCTTGGTGGCTATTTTGGCCAGCTGTACACCGGTGGCTTTCGACACAAAAGGGACGGTGCGGGAAGCTCTGGGATTGACCTCCAGGACATAAAGCAGATCGCCTTTGACGGCATACTGCACATTCATCAAGCCGATGACGCCAAGTTCCGCAGCCATGGCTTTGGTGGCCCTGGTAATTTCGTCGACCATTATCGGGGACAGGGTATGGGGGGGCAGAACACAGGCGGAATCACCGGAATGAATACCTGCTTCCTCTATATGCTCCATAATGCCGCCTATAACAGTCAGCCTGCCGTCGCAGACCGCATCGACGTCGACTTCGATGGCGTCCTTGAGGAACTGGTCCAAGAGCACCGGAAACTCCGCGCCGACCATACCTGGGATGTTCATGAAGTCTCGTATCCCCTTTTCATTGTACACAATCCGCATATCGCGTCCACCAAGAACATAGGAAGGACGCATGACCACCGGAAATCCTATCTCGTCGGCCACGGACAAAGCATCTGCCACGCTCCTCGCCGTTCCATTGGCCGGTTGGCGCAAACCCAGCTTTTGCAGGAATTGCTGGAAACGCTTCCTGTCTTCAGCCCTGTCTATGGCATCCGGCGAAGTCCCAATAATAGGCACACCGGCTTTGTGCAGGGGAACCGCAAGGTTGAGCGGAGTCTGTCCGCCAAACTGCACAATAACACCGTCTGGCTTTTCCTGCTCAATGATATTGAGGACATCTTCCCGGGTGAGGGGTTCAAAATAAAGTTTGTCCGAGGTATCATAATCCGTGGAAACCGTCTCTGGATTAGAGTTGACCATGATGGATTCCACCCCGATCTCACGTAGGGCGAAACTGGCATGAACACAGCAATAATCGAATTCAATCCCCTGGCCGATACGATTGGGCCCGCCGCCGAGGATCATGATCTTTGTACGCGCACTTATTCGGGCTTCATCCTCCTGTTCATAGGTGGAGTAATAGTACGGCGTGTAAGCTGCAAACTCTGCGGCGCAGGTGTCAACCAGTTTGTAGACGGGCTCCACTTTCTTTTCCTTGCGCAAGGCCCTGATATCGTCTTCCGAGGTACCGGTGATGTTTGCCAGCTGGATATCGGAAAAACCGTACTGCTTTGCCCGATACAGGGCTTCATGATCCAGGCGGCTAAAACCGATCCGGCACAGCTCGTCGCCCTTATCGATAATCTGCTGGAAATTATGTAGAAACCAGGGATCAATATGACTCAACTCATATATTTTCTGTATGTCCATCCCTCGGCGAAGGGCCTCAAAAACATAGCTGATCCGTTTCGAATTAGGTCTATTCAAACCCTTGTTCAGGTCATCTTGATGTAGGTCGGTCAGGTCATCCTGGCCATCGAATCCAAATCCCATACGGCCGATCTCAAGAGAGCGCATGCCTTTTTGAAAGGCCTCCTTAAACGTTCGTCCAATGGCCATGGTCTCGCCCACAGATTTCATGGCTGTGGTCAAGATGTCTTCGGCCTCAGGAAATTTTTCGAAAGTCCAGCGGGGGATTTTGACCACACAATAATCAATGGTTGGTTCAAACGAGGCATAGGTTTCCCGGGTGATATCATTCTTGATTTCATCAAGGGTATAGCCAATGGCCAATTTGGCGGCGATCTTGGCAATGGGAAACCCTGTGGCTTTGGAAGCCAATGCTGACGAGCGCGACACCCTGGGATTCATCTCGATGACCATCAGCTCCCCATCATCGGGATTGACCGCAAACTGGACATTGGAGCCACCGGTCTCCACCCCAATCTCACGGATAATAGCAATGGCAGCATCGCGCATATCCTGGTATTCACGGTCGGTAAGTGTCTGTGCAGGGGCCACGGTAATGGAGTCACCGGTATGCACGCCCATGGCGTCCACATTCTCTATGGAACAGATAATGACCACATTATCTTTATTATCCCGCATGACCTCAAGCTCATACTCTTTCCAGCCGAGCAGGCTGCGCTCAATCATGATTTCCGTGGTCATGGAAAGATCCAGACCAGCCGTAGCCAGTTCCCTCAGTTCAGTACGGTTGTATGCGACTCCGCCGCCGGTCCCGCCCAGAGTAAAGCTGGGGCGGACAATGATAGGAAAGCCGATATGCTCAGCTTCGGCCATGGTTTCCTCAATGGTATGGACGATTGCGGATTCAGGCACCTTGAGCCCGATGGTACGCATGGCGTTGCGGAACTCTTCTCTGCCCTCGGCCTTGCGGATGACGGAAATATCAGCAGCAAGCAGTTCTACGTTGTAGGTTTCCAGAATTCCCATCTCAGCCACCTTAATAGCCGTATTCAGGCCGGTCTGCCCTCCCAGGGTAGGTAACAGTGCATCTGGACGTTCCCTCTCTATGACCTTGGCCACGCATTCCGGGGTAATGGGCTCGATATAGGTCCGGTCCGCCAGTTCGGGATCCGTCATGATGGTGGCGGGATTGGAATTGATCAAGACGACCTCAAACCCCTCTTCCTTGAGTGCCTTGACAGCCTGCGCTCCCGAATAATCGAATTCACAGGCCTGGCTGATAATGATAGGCCCGGATCCTATAATAAGGATTTTCTGTATGTCTGTTCTTTTTGGCATGATCAAATAACCTGACTGTGGCTGAGGAAATCAACGGGACTCTTGCATAAGATCGACAAAACGCTGGAAAAGGTATTCCGCGTCACGGGGTCCCGGGGCGTACTCGGGATGATACTGAACGGAAAAGGCAGGATATACAATATGGCGCATCCCTTCAAGGCTGCCATCATTGAGATTGACATGGGTAACCTCCACCTCGGGAGGAAGGCTGTCTGGATCGACGCAGAACCCGTGATTCTGAGAGGTTATCTCCACCTTGCCCGTTGTCAGGTCCTTGACCGGTTGATTGCCGCCCCGGTGGCCGAACTTGAGTTTGTAGGTGGCACCGCCATAAGCCAGCCCCAGCATCTGGTGGCCCAGACAAATACCGAAGATCGGCTTTGTACCAAGTAACTGCCTCAGATTGCCGACAACGCCCTCGACCCCGGCCGGGTCTCCGGGGCCGTTGGAGAGGAAAATCCCGTCCGGCTTCAGGGACAGCACCTCTTCGGCGCTGGTTGTGGCCGGTACCACGGTGACTTGGCATCCATACTCGCTGAGCAGACGCAGTTGATTATATTTGACCCCAAAGTCAAAAGCCACCACCTGGTAACGTTCAGGATCATGTTTTTTTTCTCCCAGTTGGACCGCCCCTCCAGAACTCCAGAAATAAGGTTTGGTGCAGCTTACCCTGGTCACCATGTCTCTTCCAACCAGACCGCTCCATGCCCTGGCCTTTTGGACCAGCGAGTCGCCATCCAGGTCTTCGGTGGAAACAGCAGCTTTCATGGCACCGCTTTCCCGAATAGCCCTGGTGATCAGGCGGGTATCAATACCTTCAATGCCCAGGACATTGAACCTCCTGAGCATATCGGCCAAAGGAATGGTTGCCCTGAAATTACTGGGAAAAGGCTGATATTCGCGCACCAGAAATGATCGCGGATACACTGCCGCCGACTCCATGTCCTCTTCGTTGACGCCATAGGTACCGATCAAGGGGTACGTCATGGTCACCAACTGTCCCGTATAGGAAGGATCGGTTAGCACTTCCTGGTAGCCGCTCATGCTGGTGTTAAATACAATCTCGCCCACACTTTCACCCGGACCGGTAAAGGAGTATCCGGAGATAACCGTTCCATCCTCCAGTCCTACTAATGCTTTCATCTGTACACCCTCTACAAAAAAGTAACCGTGCCATCGTATAGCCCGGATTCTACACGACTGTTCTGATTGCTATGCAGCCTCTGCCTGTAGACAGATTGCCCTCTTACAGGGCCATAAAAACAGAAAGCTTTTCGTCCCAAAGCAGGACCGTCATCCTCAATCCGGTTTAGCCCAGATTTCTCACCAGCTCGGGTGATGCCAGGCTCGGGAGTTGTTGGTACCTCATTCTACCTGGGTATATGAATTGCCAAAATACTGCCAAAGATGGTACCGCCTGAGCTGGGCGTTGGTGAACCGTTTGGCGAAATTGAAGCCGACTCACGAACAACACATAACTCTGTTTTTGTCTTTTTTTCTTAAATGAGACCCAATGTTCATGAGCAATTTGGGTCAGGAAGGCGCCGAGAATCCATCAAATGAGGACGAGGCCTCGCGAATGAGATGCCCCACAACCTCCACCTGTCTGTCCACCACCGGTGTTTTCGTGCTCATGAGTCTTTTGGCACGCATACAGATTTCCCGGTACAGTTTCGAATCATGCAGATGTTTGCCGATAACGTGCAGCAACTCCACTGAATCAGCGACCTGAAAACCGCAACCCGCTGCTTCCGCCAAGGCCGCTGCCTCTTGAAAGTCCTCCATGCTTGGTCCATAATACACGGGTCTCTGCCACCTGAGCGCCTCCATAATATTATGGCCTCCTCGCTTAACAAGACTCCCTCCGCAAAAAATGAAGTCCGCCCCGCTGTATACCTCGGCCAAGTCACCCATTGTGTCCAGCAGAATAATTGCGCATGTGCGGCATTCAGCGGTCAGTGCCGTGTAACGCTGCCAGTGAAGACCCAACCGTTGCATCGATTTTTCCACCTCCTCCAGCCGGTTCAGGTGACGAGGTGCCAGGACAAAGAGAAAATCTGCCTGCTGCCTGAGTGCACCAAACATACGCAGCAGTTGTTCTTCTTCATGGGCATGGGTTGAGCCGCAAACCAGGACACGCGCCCTACCGGCCTGCAGATATTGCCTGTGTTTCTCGCGCAGCCCGAGGGGCAACTCTCCCCCCCGAGCAGCATGTTTTATATTGCCACAGACATACACCCGGTCCTCACGGGCACCGAGCCGGACAAATCGCTCCCTGTCGTCCTGGGAAATAACGGCAATATGAGAAAATCCTTTGATCAAATGCGTGAAAAAAAATCTCCCGCGCGCATAGCTGCGATACGACCTTGCCGAAAGACGACCATTGACCATTCCGATAATCACCCCCCGTACACGGGCTTCTCTGAGTATGGCCGGCCAAAGTTCCGTTTCCAGGCAGATATAAACATCTGGAGCCAGGGTGTGAAGCGCTTTCCGAACAACGATCGGCACGTCCAGAGGGGCCATGAGGCAGAGGATTTCCTCAGACAATATTTTTTGGGCATGGCTGCGTCCAGCCGCTGTTGACGAGGTAAGGACATACTCCAAATCTGCATAGGATTTGGTCAATGCCGTTATCAACAGAGATGCAGCCTGTACTTCGCCCACCGATGAGGCATGTATCCAGATTCTCAGAGTATCTGTTCTCTTTCCGCCTAATTCCCTGGTATATATACCCAGCCGTTGATCAAGGGCCGAAAAGTATCGCCCCCCCAAGGGCAGGAGTAGGGATAAAAACGGACGAAGAAGGCAATACCCCACAGTTCCGATACAACCGTACGCCCAGTATACTATTCTCTCCACAGTGCAATCAGTGTCTTAAAAATCGATAAAAATTTTTTATTAAACCAACTTACGTAACCAGAGTCAACACTCTTTCCACGGCATACGGAAATATCGCCTTATTTCTTCGCCTGGCTCGCTTGCTGCGGACCGCACAGAAAAAAGTTGGACACCATTTTTTATTGACAACCTGCCTTCTGGTTTGTAAGCAATTTCACACTCGCCTGAGTGCGCATCACTCATCAAAACAGTTTTTCGTAGATTCAAACCCAGGACGCGCAGCCGCAGCACCCTACGATAAAAACTCTGCGGGAAATTCTCTTGATCGGATATGGAACTGTTCGCTCTTGTGACTGCAGGTCACTTGCGTGTTATGTCTAGCCTTAACATAGCCAGCTCTTTCATCAACCAAAGGCCTTGCCTTTTTTCTCTATATTTTCAATAAATTAAAGCGTTAAGACTCTGCTCAATTTAACATATTTTTTTAAGGCCTTGACTTCCCACTCTCAAAAGTATATATGTTATAATATATACAAACATGCCAATGCGAGGATACGATGGATACAGCTAAATTATTTGTTAATGGTAAAAGTCAAGCAGTTAGACTCCCCAAGCGTTATAGGTTCGAAGGGAGCGAAGTCTATGTAAAGAAAGTTTCAGACGGTGTGTTACTCCTACCCAAAGACTCAACTGTTTGGGATGTCTGGGAGAAAAACTTATCCAAATACAAGACCCCTTTCATGTCAGAGCGAGACCAACCTATACAGCAACAGGAAAGAGAAGCATTAAAAAATGTATTTGATTGATACAAATATCTGTATATACATAATGAATAATCGTCCACAAGAAGTTATTCAGAAATGCCGCTCTGTTGGAGTTGGAAATGTTTACATTTCTTCTATTACCACATCTGAATTATATTACGGAGTTAGTAAAAGTCAAAAAGTTAAAGAAAACACCAAAAGAATCGAAGAATTTCTTAAACCATTTACCATAACGCCTTATAGTGAAAAAGCTTCTTACTTCTATGGTAAAATTCGTGCTAACCTTGAAAAACAAGATAATGTAATTGGTCTACTTGATATGCTTATTGCAGCTCATGCTTTGAGCAAAGACTTAACTCTTGTAACAAACAACATAAACGAATTTAGCAGAATTAAAACTTTAAAAGTTGAAAATTGGGTACCTGAAAAGTAATAAATCAAATAATTATATCAAATATAGCATTTTAGAAGATACGCATAAGGGGAACATTAAAAAAACTGTAGAGATTATTTTGGGAAGCAAAATAAGCAAAGAAAATCTTCGACTATTAGAAATAAAAATAGTGACTCTAGAAAATATCAAAGAACTTTTATTGGATACTATCTCAATGAAAAAGAAAAAACGCTTGTTGGGCAACAACACCTTACAATCCAGATTTAAAACTCAGGATACTTGGCCTATCGAAAGAAGATGAAGCCGCTTTGACAAAACCAGTAGTTTTGACGGCAGATAAAAATGTGGTAGGTGTCTGGATAGATGACCGCCCAGGCATCGGGGCAAAAGTGACAATTTATTATTCAAAAAAGGGCAATTATTTCTCGAAAGTAGTTATTCAGACGGAAGTTCAGGGAAAAAAGAAATGAAAGAAATGCCAGTTAAAAATGGCAAACGCATAGAAGATATTGATGGCAACAATTTTGGCGAATACTTTATTATAGATAATACCAGCCAGCTTTAATTTTGCAGCGAAAACAGCAACTATTACACTGCGAAAAAGTGCAATAATTCAGCTAACAAATCGTTACAAGGGACGGTGGGAGGCTCACGGTTTTTCGAGTTTTATTGGCAAATCGACAGTTACTCTTTCAACCCAAGTACTGGGGTAAAATCCCGCCGTCCCTGAACTCAGCGTTATCCAGAACCCATGGCATCTTATACTCAAACAGGTTCACGGCGAGCCCGGATTTCTCATCAGTTCAGGTGGTCCCAGGTTAGGGATTTTTGGGGAACGCATTATCCTTGGATCTATGCGTTGCCAAAAGACTGCCCAAGACTGTTCTGCCTGGGTTGAGCCTTGGTGCTTATGAAAATTGAGCCGACCCACGGCCAGCACACACAGCTATTCTTGTCCCTTTTTGCTCAAATGAGACAAAAGGCTCATGAAAAACCCGGGCTGGAAACAAAACAATCATACGCGATGCGGAAGCCCCTGAAACCCTACCGTATCCACCTGATACGTACCAATCGATGACAGATTCCTTGTCATTTTACCAATACACGGCATCCCTGCATGCCCACAAAACCATGGAGATTGTAATGAGAAAACCCCTGGGCGCACTGCTCATCCTTTTGTGTTTTCTAAGTTCAGGAACAGCACTCTCCGCAGAGGAGGAAAACAAAATGAAAGACGGCTTATACGCAAAAATCGCCACCAATAAGGGAGAGATTGTTCTCAACCTGTATTTTGACAAGACACCACTTACAGTGATCAATTTTGTTGGCCTGTCTGAAGGCACCCTGCACATGTCTGGCGCCGACAAACCGCTGGGAAAACCGTATTACGATGGGCTCACCTTTCACCGGGTCATTGACAACTTTATGATCCAGGGTGGTTGCCCACTGGGAACTGGAACTGGTGGGCCGGGATACACCTTTCCCGATGAAATTCGCTCCACCCTCAAGCATGACAGCGCAGGCATCCTCAGTATGGCCAACGCGGGCCCTGGAACAAACGGCAGCCAGTTTTTTATCACCCACCTCCCCACACCTCACCTGGACGGCAAGCATACGGTTTTCGGCAAGGTCGTTAAAGGACAGGATGTGGTCAACAGTATACGCAAAGACGATATCATCCAACACATCGAAATTCTCAGGGTCGGCAAGGACGCTGAGAATTTCAAGACAGACCAGGAGGCCTTTGACCAGGCCCTCGGAGAAATCCAGGCCAATGCCGAAAAGGAATCGGAAAAAGAGTGGGAAAGGATGAAAAAAACCATCAAGCAGAAATGGCCTGAGGCACGCAGAACAGATTCAGGCATGTACTACCAGATAGAGAAAGACGGAATCGGTTCCCGACCAGCCAAAGGTGACACGGTCAGCGTGCATTACACCGGTAGACTGCTTGCTGATTACCGTAAGTTCGACAGTTCCTACCAACGAAAAACCCCCCTTGCATTTCCCGTGGGCACGGGCAGGGTGATCCCAGGTTGGGACGAAGCCCTGATGGACATGAAAAAAGGAGAAGAGCGCACCATTATCCTGCCGCCTGAACTAGCCTACGGTGAGCGCGGTGCAGGCGATGGTGTAATCCCCCCCAACGCCTGGCTTGTTTTCTACGTGGAACTGGTCGATATAGTACCGTAATCGGGAACACAGCCTGAATCCGCCAGGAGTTCAGGTTAAAAATAACGCTACCTTAAGTCCAGATTTTTTATTTTTTATTTTTTTCTTGTGATCATCTTTTTTTTACGGTAGAATAATATTCAACTTGACACTTGTCTGTTTTTGTCAAATAGTATTATTTAGTAAGATGGCACACCCTCCGGGTTCATAAATCACACCTGGACTTAAGGTCGAAACGTTTATGTTGAAAGACTCTGGCAGCATGGAACTGCAATTGATAACAAGGCATTTTGCATCCAATGCCTTGAGCGGAGTTTATTCTTATCCCCTGACGTTCCGCCCAGACAGGGTTAGTGTACAAAAAAAAAACGTATCCTGTGGCCACCAGTCAATATGATGTTGGCAAGATGAAGTTGCACGACGAAACTGTTGAACCTCTCCAGGGTATCAACGATCTGCGGCGAACCAACCTATATTCAACCTCACCAAAGAGCAATCAGGTGCTGGCATCATTGAATTCCGTGGTGCATCTGTATCAGTCAGCCTGTCCAGGTATAGCAGCAGCGCAAAGCCAAAAGGCATGTACCACGCTGCTCCAACCCAAAAGGCTCCAAAAATACGTCTACAGCATAGTAGACGAATTCCAGACTTTTTTCCAGTGCGCCCTTCAACAAATCAAAAAACTGCTCAGAATTGCTCCAGGTGTGTTGTGGCTCCAGGCGGTTGTTCTCTTGCTTGTGGCCAAACGGTATAAGACAGAAAAAAATCCCGTATATGTGCTCCCTATGCACCGTGTTCGATACAGATTCCTACAGATTCCAACAGGCTCCTCGCTCAAGGCATACACTCAAAAAATCACTCCACGGTCAAAAAAATATGGTGCAAACTCCATCGTTTGCTACCTGGACCAGGGGAATCTTGCAAACACAAGAGCAGGCAGAGGTGGCAACGTGCATCCTAAACGCATAGGGGACGCCTTTGCAGTAAGCAAGAAAAGAGATGGTGGCTTTCGCTTGCGAGGCACCCTCGGAGGTAGACAGTGTCCCACATCTTTCCTCGCGATATCTTAGTCATCTCACCAAAATTTTTAAGGTCTGCCAAGACATATGCCCAATCGAAAATCAATCACCAAACCACCCTCTTTCTTGGGGCTGTATAGCACCAAGTGGCCTGCCTTAGCATGCATTCTCTGTCTTCTGGGGCTCAATTTTTCCTGCGGGATTCCTCCGAACTCTACCCGACAGGTCCTCGGGCAGGAAAAAAGTGTGATCAAAGACCTTAGCGCCGCTGAAAAAGAAAGAATACGGCATAACATCATTGAGCACCTTAAACAGGGTGTGGCGCGATACATACTCACTCCCGGCGACAACCTGGAAATAATGTATCACATTGACCTTGTCAAACTGAACACTCCCTACATAATAGGGGTTGAGGATGAGGTCAGTGTTGAATTTCAATACCATCCTGGCCTGAATAGAACAATTATCGTACGCCCTGACGGCATGGTTACGCTGCCGATAAAAGGAGACTTTGAAATAGGAGGGATAACTCCAGAACAAAGTGCAGAGATCATTGCCCGCGGTTTCTCAGATATTATTCGTGATCCTGTGGTTACAGTGCGGGTTAATAAATTTTCCTCAAAAATCTTTGCTCTTCAGAAAGCAATTACCAACTCACCACGCGGCCAGGCCAAGAAAATACTAGTTAGTCCAGATGGTTACGTATATTTACCGCTACTTGAAGGTATACAGGCAGCCGGCAAGACCATGGAAGAGTTGGAAAAAGAGATTCAACTCCACTATGATCGGGAGTTTAAAAACCTGGAGGTGTCGCTACTGTTGGAATCCATTTCCGGTACCCGAATTTTTGTTTATGGCATGGTTCATAACCCGGGAAGAATCCAAGAAGATAATCTGCTCACCGTTTCTCAAGCCATTGGCCAGGCCGGCGGCATTCATCGAGAAGGTTCCATGCAGGATGTGAAGGTTCTTAAGATCTCTCCCGAGGGACAGATAATAACGCGAACGGTGAATCTTAAGAGAGTCATAGAGGAAGGAAGGCTCGAAGAAGATTTACTATTACCCAACAATAGCATTGTGTTCGTTCCCAGGACAAAAACTGCCAAGGCGGGAAAATTTGTTGATGATTTTATCCGTCGCATTCTTACCTGGAACGGCTTCGGCTTTCAAATGAACTACCAGGTTCTCGATTAGGAAAAGAATGACTGAAAAGAACCAGCGCGACGAACGAATTGGGGCAGAGACGGCTCAACCTCATCACGATGGCAATCAAGAGCAAAAGAAGCGCGACCAGAGAGACAGTGAGAAGTATACGCCATCTCACCATTATCAAGGTGCCCCCGAGATCGAGCAAACGCATCATCAATGGTCATCCAATGTACCCGGCTACACAAAGGGCGTGCTGCGAGAAAGAAAGCTCCTCACTATCAGGGATCTCCTGTACATCTTCTTTAAGCACCTTAGGGCGATCACCATTATCACAGCGGTATGCCTGCTCACGGCCGCAACCTATGCTTTTTTCGTCACTCCCCGCTATATGGCTGAGACCAAGATTCTCGTAAAACTAGGTCGTGAAAATCTGTCAGACCTAAACGAGTACAGTCGCAACATCAACATTCTCCATCAAAGACGCAATCAGGATGTCAACAACGAACTGGAGATATTCAAGAGTGACGAACTGACCAAAATGGTTTACCAGGATCTTGAAACTGACTTGGTCGCTCTCTTTCCCCAAAAAGCTCCTGGAAGTATCGCGGCTAAACTGGCAGATTCGAACTCTTCTTTTGAGAACAAAATGTTACTTTTTCTAAAAAATTCTCTGGAAATCAGATTCCTGGCTGAAACAGATATTTTAAAATTGTCTTTTAGTTCAACTGACCCGGAGTTTGCCGCAACTGCTGTCAAAGCATATGCTGACGCCTTTGTACGACTGCGTACGAAAATATACGAAACCAAGAAATCACATCAATTTTACGTCGATCAGATAGATATGTACCGGAAGAGAGTCAATGATCTGGTTGAAGAAGAGAAAGAATATTGCGAGAATCATAATATTTCCCTCATTGATAAAGAAAAAGAACTGGTTCTTCAAAACCGGGACGAGCAGAAAACACAATTGGCAAAAGCTCGCCAGAAGTTAGACAGGATCAACGCCCTTGTCTCTGGTCTGCAAACACTCAATGAGAATCCTGCCTCCTGGATAGAGACCCCAAAGATCAATGAAGAGGAAATGGTGGACAGACAGGCGTATCTCCAGGATATAGACAGACAATATTTCACTTTGAAACTAGAACGAGCACAACTGATTGGATTTCATACTGAAGAGTCAAGAGAAATTAAGCAGATTGATCAAAACATAATGGAACTTCGGGCCCAGAAGTACCTCAGCCTTAGGAATATCCTGGAGTTGAACAGAGCCACGGTAGAGAAAAAAATAGATAATCTCAGCTCAGAAATTGCGAAGAAAAATAAACGATTGAGAGAACTCATACAGGCGACCTATATGTTTGAACACTTTAACTTGAGCAGAAACGTCGCCTTGGACACCTTGGTAAACTATCAGAAAAGAGCTGAAAGTCTAAGAATCTATGAAGACCTGGATAAACACAGGATAACAAGTCTGAGGACTATCAGCGCACCCACTGTACCAATTCATCCCTATTTTCCTAAAAAGAATTTTATCATGCTCGTTGCACTTTTCTTCGGTATATTCATAAGCTTTGGTCTCTCGGCAGTAAAGGAATTCTTCACTCATATATTCAGGGATGGTCAGGATATTGAGACAATCCTGGATGTTCCACTCTTACTGACCATTGGTAACCGGGAATAGAAACACCTTGCTATGCAGATCCTTTTGAGCCCGCATTCCCCATGAGCATGGGGATACACCAGAGTTCTGGGAGAATGCGTTCAGGGCGTACCTACTCAGAGTGTTTCAGATGAGGACGGGCGCAGATGCTCGCTCGGGCAAAACTATGCGACTCCCTGTGGTTGTTTCAATAAGTTGCGATATGGGCAGAGACTCTGCCTTTTGACTCAAACTGCTGTCCAAACAATATCTCTCTATGATGACCAGAAGACAGACGTATTATCATCAACAAGCAAAACACACTTTGCTGAGGCATCCATAATGGCCATATTCCCCTACGAAAACAAAAAGAATACCGTATTGCAGATGGAGGATCTGCACGATCAACTCCTGGCCCTTGTACTGGACAGACTTAGACTGGGGCATGAGTCCAGCCTTTCATTGAGCCTGGCCTCAAGCCGACATGGTGAAGGTGTCTCCACTATACTTTTCAACCTGGCCGCAGCGCTCTCCAAAGGTACAACCAAGCGCATCCTGCTTGTAGATGGCAATAGTCGACGCCCGGTTTTGCATTCCTGGTTCGGGATACCGCTAAACAAACCGGGGTTCTTTGACGTTCTGGCAGGTGAGGCTCCCCTGGAAACGGCCCTGGTCTTGGATGACTATAACAACTATGCTGTCCTGACTAGAGGCCAACAGGTGCAACATCCAATTGTGCTCATTGACAGCATCGCCTTTCGCTCCTTTCTCGAACAAGTGAAACAGCAATTTGATGTCATTCTCTTTGACTGCCCGCCGCTACAGAACGGCCCTGAAACAAGCGTCTTGGCGAGGCAGACAGATGCGTTTATCCTCATAGTCGAGGCAGAAAAAACACGTTGGGAAGTAGCCGAACACCATAAAAAGCAACTGGCAGCCAATGGAGTTCCTCTTTCTGGAGCTATCCTCAACAAGAAGAAAATGTTTATTCCGCGCTTAATTTACCGGCTGCTCTTGGCAAATTAGCCCTGTACCTCTATTCGTGACAGGCTTTCCCATATCATAGCCGACAGGCCTCACTTGGGTAAACGTATTATGCTTGCTCTCTTCCGTTATGTGTTCTCAGGAATTGCATTGGGCTACTTCGCATATGTCGTCAGTTCGTTGCCCTTCAAATATTACATAAGCATCATAGCAGGCGTTTTTCTTGCCACTCCCGCTGCATATGCCTACCTTATCATCTCAAGCCAAACCAAGACACGTCTGATGTGCCTGTTTGTGTCCCTGTTCATTTTTGGCATCCCTTTTAACCTGGATTACAACTTTTTCTATCGTGATTATGTTGGGGTGACGAGTGTCGATATCTCCCTAAGCCTAATCTCGCTTATCATTCTTTTTGCTTTCCTGGTGTACGATGCTCGGTTCAACGCCGTGAAGGCATACTCGTTTTTTATCGATCGAAAAATATTTTATGCCTTTCTGTTCTTTGTCACCATGGGCTGCCTGAGTACCATTGGTGCAGACCATCACGATTTAGCCCTCTTGGAACTTGCTCGCCTGTGCATTCTCTTGTTTCTGGTCTTTGTGATCATGAATCTACAGGACCGAACGTATATCGACGTGCTGCTTGTAAGTCTTTCAGTCACCATAGTACTTGAGGCGCTTATTGCACTCTACCAGTTCAAAACAGGTCACACCATCGGGTTACAGGTCTTTGGCGAAAAAGAGATTATCTTGCAGGATATCGGTTTTGTGGCCAAAAGAGCCACCGGTACCATAGGGGATCCAAACATCTTCGGTTATTTCTTTGAGATGCTCATTCCTCTCATGTTTGCCATGTTTATTTCCGAACGTAGGCTGCTCATAAAATGCTGGTACTTTTTCGCAGCGGTCATCGGGTGTGCCGGAATCTATACGACCCTGTCTCGAGGTGCTTGGTTGACCTTGCCCATTTCAACGGTTATAGTTTTCCTGATTATGTTCAGAGGCCGATTTTTAAGGCTTTCCACTATTATTTGGCTCTGGCTGGCCACCATGATAATCAGTATCATTCTTACGTTCAGTTTCCCTGTGGTATACAAGCGTTTTACCCATGATGATTACGGATCCGCCGAAACAAGGGCGCCGCTAAACCAAGCCGCACTCTCTGTTGTCCGCCAATTCCCTCTGCTCGGGGTTGGTTTAAACAACATGGCAAAAGTGTTTAAAAAATATGACAAGACCGGGCACACCAGGATGTTTGTCGGCAAAGATCACGTCGTCCATAACATGTACCTGCAAATTTGGACTGAAGTGGGTACAGTCGGGCTTTTCGCTTTTCTCCTCATGCTTGCATCCGCTCTCTTTACCTCCTTAAGCCTCTTGTTTAAAGTGTCCTACTGGGACCGAGGGCTCTTAGCAGGAGTAACTGCGGGCATTCTTGCCCAGGGCATACATGCCCTGCTTGATCCAGGATTTAAAACCATGATGAACATGTCCATGCTTTTCTACACCTATATAGGATTAATAGGTGCAGTCTCTATTCTTTACCGTTTAGAGCGCCCTCCTGATTCCTGGTCCAAATAACAACAGGAAAACGAACAGCCCATGGCAACTCTTACACCCCAGTACCAGTCGCATCATCTGAAGACGGTTCTCTCTGTTATTCTGGTCAACTATAACGGCAAATCATTTCTTGATGCCTGCCTGCGGGCCATAAACAGACATGTTCCCGTCCCCCATGAAGTACTTCTCGTAGACAACAACTCCTCGGACGGCAGCTGCGATTATCTAAAAAACACTTGGCCCAAGGTACGACTGATACAAAACAAAGAGAACCTTGGCTTTGCCCGTGGCAACAATCTTGCCGCAAGAGATGCACAAGGCCAATACCTGCTCCTGCTCAATACTGATACTGAAATGCTGGACTCGATGCTGCCGTTGCTGGAATACATGGAGAAGCATCCAGAAACCTGGATAGCAGGTGGCAGGCTACGCAATCCCGATAGATCGGTACAACCGTCAGTTGGCTATGATCATACGCCTTTGCGGATCCTTTTTTCCTGGATTGCCCCCCGTACTTGTACCTTTTTCCCCCGCCTACAGCTGCATGAAAAGCGACCTTCTTTCTACACCATGGATCACCAAAATGTGGACTGGGTGACGGGAGCCTATCTTCTGATACGCAGAAATGCCTGGGAGCGACTGGGCGGTTTTGATCCTAAAATATTCATGTACGTGGAAGATGTGGATCTCTGCCGCAGGGCGAAAGAGCATGGTGGTACCATCGCCTATATTGCTGCAGGAGACACCATCCATTTTGAGGGTGGAGGTAAAAAAGGCCTCAGCAGTCATGCACTTTTGTCGACCATTGATTCCTATCGCCTTGTACTCACCAGGCGGCAAGGTACAATCATCAGCACCATTACCTGCTCCCTTCTGGCACTGATTTTTTTCTGCCGGGCAGGTGTATACTGGTTCACAGGGACATTGTTCAAAAACCCGCTGCATAGGAAAAAAGCTGTTGCCTATTGGGAGGGTACGTGGCGGGCGCTCTATGAACACAGGAAAGTTTGAGAGGCATGGCATATTATGAAACAGGTGGTAATTCGTGACGATGACATTTGCGCATGCACACGGCCTGACATGCTTGAACTCCTCTATAGACCACTCCTGGATGCTGGTGCATCGGTTGCGCTCAGCGTGATTCCTGCAATCCGTGGCGGCCTCTCGGCGGGTCCTCTTAACGGCCCGTTCTGGAAGACATATCAGCTTGAGTACTCCCCCTGCCTCCCTCCAGAGCAGCGCGCCCTGTTCCAAACCTTCCCCCTTGAACCGGCCAGCGAGATTGTCAGCTACCTTCTACAAAACCCAGGCTATGAAATAGTCCAACACGGTTATAATCATTGCATTGTTGATGGCCTGCGTGAGGGTATGCTCACCGACCCCAGGCTTATTTCTCAAAAGATCGCCGAAAGCTCGAGCATTATGCACCATTGTTTTGGCAAAAACTGTGATTTTTTTGTCGTGCCCTGGGACGACGTCTCACCGGCAAGCATCAAACTTTTGAAGCAGCATTTCAAAGGTATCTCCCTGCAGCGAATTGGGCAACGACATGTCTCGGCGCCCAAAAAAATGCATGCAGTCTGTCGGCGTTTCATGAATGACCGACATCGTCTGCCGTATTTCTGGGACGGCGACTTTTTACTCCTTGAGTATCCCGGCCCAATTTTGTCCATGTTCCAGGATTTCGGGGCAATGAAAAAGCAGATAATCAGGTGGCTGGAACAGCATGATATCCTGGTTCTTGTCACCCACTACTGGGAATTTTTCTGGGATTGGGATCAACCGAACCGAGAATTTCTGGATACCTGGCATGATATTGCAGCCTACCTGCTGCAAAGGCCAGACCTCGAATTGGTTCGTTTTTCAGATCTGTACAAACACCTTTCCGCCTAGTTATACTATATGCAAGGTCAAGGCAATATACGAGAAAGACAATTCATTTTATTTAACAATCTCCTGACCGCTGACACCCCTCGATGCCGATGAGAGAGCTTCCACGTTTCTTTGAGGCGGACCTACCTGATCCAGCCAAGCTGGTAAAAAAAGAAATGATAGAGAGATATTTTTTCCAAAATATGCACCAAAGCACAGCACAAGCGACACCATCTTCGACAGTCTTTTGACTGCACCAAGAAAGTACTGTAACAAACCGCGAAAAACGCAGCACCTGGTACCGCCTGAGCTGATGAAAAATCCGAGCTAAAAGATGCATTCACTCATACAATTTTCGGCCAGCATGGGTTCTCAATATGGGGGAACAGAGACGTACGTACAAACACTCACCCGGCAAGTTGCCAACAGCATTCCTGATGTGCGCCTGATAACCGGCGGACCAGAAAAGAACTTTACTAAAGACTACAAATCTTTGCTGGCGTTGGACAATTGCACGCACCTAAGCGTCCCCATACTGGGACGCCACTCGCTTATGGGGCGACTCCTTGCCCGTACCTGGCTGGGGACCAAGCTCGGCCCGCTGGACCTGGAGAGTCTGTCAGCGTTGCTATTTGTGCACAAGATCCGCAGTTTTGTTACACAGAGACAAGTCCTGGAAGCCCATTACCCCCTGGATGGTCTCATGTTTCCCCTGCTGCCGACAGGGATAAAAAAGATACTACACTTTCATGGGGCCTGCCTGCCGCCCCTGTATAGAAAATGCTGGCCATTCATTCTTCGGCACACGCATTGCTGTATCGCCTGCTCCAACTATGCCCGGGAGGAACTGCTCAAGGAAATGCCCACCGCCTCAATCAAGGTCCTGTACAACGGCGTCGACCCCCAGACCTTTCATCCGGGAACCAGTACCTTTGAACCGGGGTGTCAGTATGACAGGCAGAAGTTGAGAATTGGCATTGCAGCCCGTTTAAGCCCTGACAAAGGGGTTGACATCCTTTGTGAACTTGCGCCCAAACTACATGATATCGCGGAGATATTTCTCGCAGGTCCGGTCGCTCCCCATTTTTCCACCCAACTGGATACGGCTGCGACCTGCAAAAACTTGCATGTGCTGGGCCCCATTGAGCACCAGGTTATTCCGGAATTTTATAGGTTTATCGATATCTTCGTACTTCCTTCACGATTTGAAGCGTTCCCAATAACCGTTCTGGAGGCCATGGCCTCGGGATGCGGGGTCATCGCAACCCGAGTGGGCGGTATTCCTGAAATGATTGGTCAAGAGGAGCAGGCAGGCTTTCTCATTGAGGCCGGAGACTCGAATAACCTGCTGACCCTTTTGCACAAATTTTACCAGAATCCAAGCCTCTATCAGAAGCGAGCCGATATGGGCAGGCAACGAGTCATGGATACGTTTTCCCTGGAAAAGACCGCAACACGAGCGCTTAATCTCTATGAAGGTCTTCTCGCCGATCAAGATGAGGTATTGGACCGCAGGAGGCGACATCTCGCCCCATGAACCTGAAAAAAAATTATATATCCAGCGCTTCCGCACAAAGCCTAGGCCGCATCTGCACCATGGCGGCGAATTTCCTTATTTTTATCCTGGCAGCACGACTTCTGGGCGCGGAGCTTTTTGGTCAGTATGCCTATGTGACCGTTTTCCTCGGCCTTGCCATTTTGGTGGCCGAATTTGGCACCAACAGCGTGCTGGCATCTGACATCGTACGGGCAGAAACCCAGGCCCCCAAATACTGGGGAAACTTTATCCTGATGCGGGTGTGCTTCACTCTCACGACAATGGCACTGTCCATACCGGTTGCCTGGCTGGTTCGCCCTGATCTTTTCAGCAGCCTTGTTATCGGTCTGGTCGGCCTACTCTTTTTGAACTCTCGCTTTTTTGACCCGATCTATCAGATTTTTGAACGGCCCTGGCTTTCCTTCTGGGCCTCAGCTCTCTATGCAGTGATGTTTGCAATGCTTTCCGGTATTGTTTTGGTACTTAAACGGCCTCTTGAGGAACTTATCGGCGCCTATGTTCTCGCCAATATCATCTATACTGTTTTTGCCGCCTGGATAAGCATCCCCCTGATACGTCCTGTTTTTAAGCTGCAATGGAGTCTGCAGCAAAAAATGATGCGCCTGGCTTTCCCTGTCGGCATCTCCGGTCTTTTTACCCTTGTTCATACCAAGGCTGATACCTTTATGCTGGCCTTCATGCAAAACGACACAGTCGTGGGAATCTATAACAGCGCCTATCGCTTTCTTGACATGGCGGTCATTATGGCTGTCATGCTCTCTAATCCCCTGGTCCCCATCTTTTCACAACTGGCCATACTTGACAGGGAACGGCTGCGGCAAAGATACAGCAATATCCTGGAAATACTCTCACTGGTTATCGTGCCGTTTGCTGTCATAGTTCCGCTTCTCTCAAAGCCGTTGGTCGCCCTGCTTTTCAGTAACGAGTACCAAGAGGCGGCTTTATTGTTGAATATCATGGCATGGATCGGGGTTCTTTCCTTTTATTCTCTTTTTAACTTTGTGGCCTTACTGGCCGTCAAAGAGGTAAATTTTCAGATCTGGCTCGGTGGGCTGACCGCAAGCCTGAATGTCTTCTTGAACGCCATCCTGATTCCAAAATTCAGTTTCTACGGCTCTGCCTGGGCAACCTTGCTGGTCGAATGCGTGTTTGTGGTTGTTTCCTTTCTTTACCTTCACAAATCCCTGGGCAAGATCCTCTCACGAGCACTCATCTATCGTCTTGGAGTGGTATCCACGGTGCTCTTACTTACAGTGCACTGCTCAACTGCTTTTTCTCTACCCACCCGATTAGGACTTGCCGTGACCCTGTGGCTCGCGGCGCTCATACTATTCAAATCAACCATGTGGCAAAAGGTGCGCATATGATTCCCAAAGCGTCTGTTATCATCCCGTGCTTTAACGTTGGCAAGACTATCGGCAGGACAATACAGGCCTTCCGCAGCCAAGCCATACCAGCAAAAGAATATGAAATCATCTTGATTGATGACTGCTCAACCGATAACACAGCTGCAGAGATATCCAGGCAAGCAAGCGGACCACCTTTTTTATTTTTGCAGAATACCCAGAACAGTGGTCCCGCATATACCAGAAACAGAGGGTTGGACCTGGCAACGGGAACCATTGTCATCTTTTCAGACGGTGATACCGTACCCTGTGCACACTATCTGGCCGAACACTTGGCCGCTCACGAACGGCACCCGGAAAACCATTCCGCGATTGTCGGGGCTGCTGCAATGCCCGAAGACATGCACATAACGCCCCTCATGTATCTAGGCAATGTTGTCCAGTCCATGAACTCTGCTGTCTATCGCCCTGATGCCCCCTATAACTGGCTGCATTTCAGTACGCTCAACGTATCACTTAAGCGGGATTTTATAGGGAGCATGCGCTTTAACGACCGCAGCTTCACTCGGCATTCGCTTACCGAAAGCGAGCTTGCCGGGTTTGAAGATACCGAGTTTGCACAAAGGTTAGCAAAAAAAGGCATGAGGTTGCTGCACGCCCCTGCCATTCGGGCTTTTCACTATCATTTTCGTACACCGGAAAACTATATGAATAAAGTACGGGAATATGGTGAACATTTTGCGCACTGGATCACACTCTGCGACCCGGAAGAAGCTCAAGAATTACAAAAAAGGTTGAATTTCCTGCTAGATAGAGAAAATTTGCTTTCCAGAGCCAACATCAGGGAGTGTATTCGACGTGTATTCGTCAATGACCTCAGCGTGCCTTGTATTCGGGGAGCAGCGCGTTTTTTTGAGACCAGCAATGAAAACATCAGTTTATTCTTGTACAATAAACTGTATAAGTATTTATTTCTGAAAGGATATCGGCAAAAAATGAAAAGCCTGAAAAAAGAAGAGCTGCCATGAATATCTGTTTACGCCTCTTTGTGGGCGGCCTTGCCGCCTGCCTGCTCAGCGTGGCCGAGGGCCGGGCCGAGAAATGTTATGCCGCCAAGGATGCTTTTGCGGTGATACAGCCAGCAATGGTAACCCGAGGCTGTTTTTTGTTCCACCACGGTGCCAATGTGGACCTTCGCCACCAAAGTGAAATGGTCATAACCCGAAAAGAGTTGCTCCATCCAGATCCTATTCATTCAGAATTTCTCAGCTTTATTCTTGATGGCAAACTCATCACCCTGTCCAAAGGAACACCGCTGTTTTCCTGTCAATATGATCTACAAACCCTGGCCAAGGATTTTCAACTCTCCGGCAACACCGGAGGCGCGACCCGTACCCTTGGGTACAAATTACCCGCGTTCAACTGCGCTGGAATTACGACTAAATGGGCACCAGTTCGTCCCATAAATAAAAGCCATTGTTACTGGGTTGCTGTCTCCCTTATTCGCTGTGAAGAAAGCGATCGTTTGCTCAGACCGATAAACGTTATGGCAGATGAAGAAGAATAACGCTGGGGATCCGAGAAATCTCTTCTCTTATCCACTTTCATTCATCTGAATGCTGTGCCTCTATAAAAAAGAAAAAACAGATGTATGTACTGTCCAAGTGTCGGCTCAAATTTCGACAAGGTATGAAAAATCCGGATTAGTTTGTCATCACGACAGAGAAAAAGAACGATACGCATCGACCAATATTTGCGCCGATTTTCTCCAAGTGAAACGAGCAGACTGATCCAGGCCACTCCGGCAAAGCCTTTGCCTGAAGTCAGGATCCCTCATTACTGCAGCAAGGCCGTCGGTTATACTGCTAACATCAAGCGGATCAACGAGTAAGGCGCCATCTCCTGCAATTTCAGTCAAAGAAGTGGAACGACTTGTTATCACTGGGACCCCGCTGGCCATGGCCTCAACAACCGGCATACCAAACCCTTCAGCAAGGGCCGGAAAAACAAAACAACTGCAGTGCCGCATAATCAAGGGCAGGGTCTGGTCATCAATATGCTCAAGAAACAGAACCTTTTCTTCAATCCCCAGTCTTCGGGCCGCATCCAACGCTGGCTGGTAGCCAAAATCTTTTTGGCCAACACAAACCAGGGGTGGGACATCTCCGTCCAGGGAAGCGTAGGCCTCAATCAACCTGACATGGTTTTTACGCGGCTCCAACCGTCCCACTGTCAAAATATAGTTTTTTGAGGACAGGCCAAATGCCGCAAGCCTTTCACACCCTGCATCCCCAGGAAAGAAACGATCCCTGTCCACCCCGTTATACACCACCTGAATGCGACTCTGCGGCACCCCGTACCGTTTCGCTATCTCTTGTTGGGAAAATTGACTGACAGTAAATAGGAGTTGGGCCCTACGAGCAGCATACTGAAAAGTCAACCTGGACTGCAGGGTGAAAAACCTGGAAAAAAACTGAGGATGGGTTTCAAAGAGGATATCATGCATGGTGCATGCGCATGGTCCCACCGAAACAAAGGGTAGACGATACTGCATATGCAAGAGATCCAGTTTATATTTTTTTTGCAGCAACGGCAGTTGAATCCCTAAGCGGTATACTCCGGAAGCTGGCCGCATTTTCACCAGGGTTACGTTGGGGGCTCCAAAACCATCATCTGCAGCCAGCAGAGCTTCAGGGGTTCCGAGGAAAAAATAAAAATGCATATCAGGAGCCAACTCAATAACCTGCCGAAACAAACCAAGAATATGACTCCTGCTTCCCTGAAAAATGCCATCAAACGTATGAAAATCCACCCCTACTCGCATTGTACGGACCTCATTCTTCTACCGCTTACAAGCAATGCCAGCACAGGACTCCTGTCTAAAAGAAGGCGTGTACACACCACAGGACCCAACAAACCGGCAAGAAAGGTGCACGGTACAATCAACGGTTGAGGCAATCCCAAGGTACTCAGGGCCGACAACACCGGAAAAATAAAAAAATATTGGAGCAGGTACACCTCCAGGGATAACGCGCCGCAGGTTTCCAAAGCGCTCTTGATCTTTTCAGGAAAACGAAAAAACGAGACAACAAGTGTCAGCCATATTCCTGCCAGAGCCGTGGCCACCGGAAGCAGACCATTTTCTAGGTCGTGGCTGAACCAGTACAAAAGGGGAAAAGCGGGAACGGCACCCCACCTCAGTAGAGAGTGTTTGAGAAAATCCCTAAAGAGTGCCCTGTGCGACCCCAGCAGAATGCCGAGAGTATAGTATAAAAGATGTTTCAGCAGTGACCAGGTTCCAAAGAGGTCTATGGATCCGTACCAACTGGCTGTCACCACAAAGACGGGTACCAAGAATACAGGCCGACATCCCCGGAAAACAGGCGACAAGAGTTTCATCAACAGGAGAATATATAAAAACCAGAGAAAAAGAGCTGGGTTGTCAAAGGGATACAGCAGTAGCTGAACGGGGAGTTCTTCCAGGATAACCGGTCGCTTGACCGTTGCGGGAAAGATGAGTTTGATTGCAGCATAGACCATGCTGATCAGCAGATAGGGAAGATAAAGACGTGCTGTTCGCGGCAGAATGTCACGGACCCATTTGCTGTTGATAAGGCCCTGGGAAAAAAAACCGGACATAAAAAAAAACAACGGCATATGGAAACTGTAAATAAGCGTAAAAAGAAAAGGAAATTCGACGGCAATGGGCTCACTATGTCCGATGGTAACCAAAAGGATGCCGATACCCCTGGCGATCTGCATCTCTGGGATGTAGCCTGGCCGCTGCCTGTGCTCAGTAGACATTTTTACCCGTTACGCCCTGCAGGAGTGTGCGCACAATAATTCGTATGTCCAATCCAAGGGACCAAATCTTGATGTATTCGAGGTCGTATTTTACTCTTTTTTCCATCTTTTCAGTTGTTTCGGTTTCCCCTCTGCAGCCATTTATTTGTGCAAGACCGGTTATTCCAGGCTTGACCTTGTGGCGAAGCATGTACCCTGGAATGAGTTTTCTGTACTCTTCGTTATGGGCCACAGCATGGGGACGGGGACCGACAACGGACATATCGCCCTTGAACACGTTGATGAACTGTGGCAACTCGTCAAGTGAAAATTTGCGCAGGTATCTCCCTATGGTCGTTAACCTGGGATCGTTTCTCACTGCCTGTTTGATAACCTCCCCATCATCAGTGGTGGTCATAGAGCGAAACTTGAGCATTTGAAACTCTCGACCTGACAAACCATAACGGCGTTGCTTGAAAAATACCGGACCTTGCGAGGTGACCTTGACCAAGGCGGCAATCAGCAGCATGGGAACGGCAATGAGCACTAAAATAAGACTGGAGAGGATAATATCCTCGGCACGTTTGACCTCGCTGGTAAACCCGACATGAGGACTTTCAAATATGCTGATGGCTGAATAACCAGCAACAGTGTGCCAGGTTGGTTTCAAGGCGTTAAAAAAAAGATCCTGTGGCAGCAGATAAAACACAGACACGGTGGTATCTGCAAGGTCTTCGAGTATACGAACAACGCGTGAATGAGCATTCAGCGGCATACATAAGTAGACCAGATCAAAAACGTCATTTTTTGCATCCTCAATACATTGTTGAATCGAACCGAGATAGTTCCCATACAGGGGCGTATGCCGCTCTAATTCAGGCTGGCGGTCATCATAGTACCCCACCAATTGTAAAGAAAGATGAGGCGTGTCATGCAGAAAGGCCGAAAGAGAGCGAGCGCTTTCATCCAGGCCGATGACGACGGTTCGTGTTTTAGGCCTACGTTTTGTGTACCTATCGGCAATGAAAAAAACAAACAAAACCCGCCAGAAAAACATCAGGCAAGGCACAGCCAAAAACCAGGACCCGAGTATAAGGCGGGAGTAGTCAAGGGTAACTTGAGCCCCGCTGCCGATAATCAGCAAGGTAAAGACTGTCATGGCCCAGGCCCAGAAAAAAGGCCTCATACAAGAAAAAACGCTGTCACAAAAGCTGGTACGATAAATCTTCAGAAAAAGAGCAAATAAAAAATAAAAACATAAAGTAACTATGGAAAGATTAATATATCCGGCCCGCCATGTGTTCAGCCACCATTTTGCGTTATAAAGCACCGATGTCTCATTTTCCTGCCAATAGAAAAATCCCAGTAAAAACAATGAAATCAAGATAATCAAGGCGTCTACAATAGGCACCAGTAAAGGCATATTTTCCTGGTAATTGCCAACGTCAAAATTGTGTTCGGGGAGAATTTTCATCATGACAGGTACGCTTCCAGACAGCTTTGATATTTCGCCAGGACTTTGTCCCAGGTAAAGACTTCCCTAAACCTTTTGCGGCTGGCATCCTTCATTTGCAAAATGCTTTTCTGATCTTCCAACAGAGCATCTATTCGTTGCAGGCACTCGGCTTCAGAGGAAAAAAAACATGCTGCCTCTGGTCCGGTCACCCAACGGTTAAACACATTATCATGGGCAATGACAGCATTTGCCGCCCCCATGGCCTCAACTAGAGAGGGGTTGGTCCCACCGACAGTGTGGCCGTGCAGATACAACCGGCAATGATACCGTAGGGCATCCACGACTTCCCGATCATACAGTGCGCCACAAAAAAGCACCTGTTCATTGGCAGCCTCTTTGACTTTTCTCTGATATGGATGTTCCGAGCTGTAGTCTCCCAGAATAACCAGTCTGTAGTTCCGCATTTTTGAACAAAAGGCCCGCACCATCTTCAGAATGGAATTTTCAGGCTCGGGCCGGGCAATAATCAACAGGTATCCGTTTTCCTTGAGACCAAAGCGAGCAAGGGGTTCAGGAGAAATGTTTTCCAAACAGGCAGCGCCGTATGCTATGGTCGTCAGTGGCGTACGAGCGCCCTGTTTTTCTAAATGACGGGCAATCCCGGGATTATCAGCGATGAGATGATCGGACAAACGCATCCCTGCCTTTTCATTAATATAAAACCAACACTTTGCAGCCCAGTGCCACTTGTCTCTTCTCCACTCAATGCCGTCCATATTCATTATGGTCGGGATACCTTTGAGGCGTAACCTGAGGTTGAACAACGCAGTATTGTATCCCAGGCACAGGATAACACCTTCCTCTTGACAGGCATGCGCAATTGCCAGCCAATCAAAAATCATAGTGGAGAGGGAACCTCTCCGGCGCACAGGGACAAGCACTCTCCGTACCCCCTGCCACTCATCCTCCTGGATAGGTCCTTCCCCGTGTTCCTGGCAATACACAGTGACATTCCAGCCATGCCTGCTCAGATACAAGGCACACTGCTCTGCAAAGGTTTCAAATCCCCCATGTTGTGCAGGCACCCCCCTTGTACCGAGGATGCGAAGATGCGGTTTGGATGCTGTCATGGTTTATCCTTTATGGAGCCCTCTGCAGCCAGAAACCCAAAGCTGTAGAGCTGATTGGCCTGCATTTCAATGGAAAATTCATTCATCAGCGTGAACCAGAATACATCAACAAAGGTTTCAAGAGCGGGCCATGTATCAAGCGGAGGATAACAAAAGCTGCCATAGGACCGTAGCAAGGCCTGTTTTTTATCACCAATAAAATCTATATGTAGAGGTCCCAAGACAGTGATCCCCGCAGGAGGCCGCTGGTGCAACAACCTGGCATCTGGATAATAAGGATGTTGCACGCTGCGTGATCCGATCCCCGTAACGTAACTGATGTTTAAAGGATTGGCTCCGAGAACAGTCTGCATACTCAGGTCCACCGCGTCCAGATAGCCACGGTCTTGGGTCAGAATCCATGCCCTGAGAACATCACGGGTAAAGGGAATGGTGAAAGCTCCGGCAAAGGGAGGACGCCAGGGATCCTTCAACCAACCAAAACCGGTTTTTTCCTGGGCAGCGAGAAGACTGTTCGCGCAGGCTATAATGGCATCCTGGCAGCGTTTTCTTACTTCTGGATTTGTCTGAGATTCCGGTGCCCGAACATAGGTCCAGGCAGCATCCGCCTGGTCATATTGATCGTATCTATACAGGGCAGGCGGCCTGCTCACCGGGTTTGCAAACACAGAAGTTTCCAAGAATACAGTATGCCAGAGGGGGTTACCGGTCAAACGATACATTTGGATTGCCGCGAAATTCCTGGCATCCGTGACCTGAAACGGTTGCTCAGGGTCTTTGCGAAACATGGCTTCAGCCCTGTGCATTGCTGCACGAGCTCTCTTCTCATATTCACGGGCGCGATCTGGGTCCAGCCCTGCCAGAACCCTTGAGGCCTGCCCTGCGGATGCTGCAAAGAGATAGGTTGACCAGATACCGGGATGATATGCCAAAAATTGATGCCGCTCCAGCCAGCTTGGCTCCGCAAAATAGGGGTGATCAGTGGCCTCGACTCCCCCTCGTACCCCACCATCATCTTCCTGCAAAAAGCAAAAAAAATCTAATGTCCACAGTGCCTCATCAACTATATCTGGAAGAAGGTTTGATGATTCTGGCAGATTCAACTCCAGCTGCGAATAATAGTCCGGGTACAGCTCAAAAAGATCAAGAAGATTACGGACGACAAGCAGGTGCTGAATTCTGGTGTCCCTGTCACCAGCATCATAATAGGCCAGGATCTCTTGTTTGCTGGTCAGTGGTATGGTGGTTGCCTGTTCCACCAGGGCAGAAAAATTATCCTCCCCGGACAGGAAGCCATTCCCCGTATCCATGAGCCTGGCCCCGGAACTGAACACCGATTTTTTTCCCACAGCATCAATACAGCCAGGCCTTTGAAAACCGGTAAAAGGGGGGGACAGCCTTATGTTGCTGCGCTGATGATAGAGTGTCCGCAGAACATGGTAGAGGGGCTGTTGCCAAATGGTATTCGAGAGCGTAAAAGGAGTTGAACATCCGACTCCTTCTACAAAGATATGATACCTGCCTGGCGTTTTGAATTGGCTGAAATCCGCCACAAAGACATCTGTACCATTGTAATTTTTTCCATAAGCATCCTCACCATCGGAAAGGAGTCTTCTTATGCCCACCTCTCCTCTATAAACGACCTTCCCCGTCATCTCATCAATGAGAGAAAACCAGGCATCACCATCAAAATGTATTGGGCCAAGGCTACCCGCCCACTGAGAAAGAAAGACGAATTTCTTGGCAGAGTCAGGTAGAAAACCCAACTGGTTGACATGAATCGCGCTGCTGATCTGCTGTTGGGGAGCATAGAGGAAAGAGACAGGTGGTATCCGTACATTGTCTGGGAAAAAAATCTGGTAGTTGCTGCCTGGTTGCATTGTTTGTGGCAGCTTGAGGAAGAGGGTATGTTCCACCTGAGGCTTCAGGCCATTTGCCGTCCACACGGAATCAATGGGCCTGGACAGCCTGCCCACGGCCTCAACCGAGCGGGGTGCAGCATAGGCAGTGTCGTTGCGGGAGAGTATACGATACATTGCCCCACGATCCAGGTCGCTGCCGTTCATTCGCTCACCGTGATCAGGGGGAAATCGGTAGAGATGGTCCAGATCAGGCCCGACAAGGGCGCCGATTTTTTCCCCGCCTCGTGTCAGCCAGACATTGCCAGAAGCATCCCGGTTCATCCTATCTCTTCTTTGGGAGGAGTATTTCTCCAGAGTACCATATTGTAGATCAGCAGTTCGTAGGGTAACGGCCAGCAAAGAACCGGTTACCGGACAGATCTGTATTGATTGAGCACTCATCGCACCGGCTACAAACGGTCGGAGAATACATACCGCAGAAAACAGGAAAAGGAATCGTCTCATGGATTGTAATTGGATTGTATGTCGTTTCATTATGGTATTATAGGAAAACATAGTATCTATTACCAGGCAAAAACCTCCTCTTTTCTGAATCCCTTACCCCCGAAGTTCTCATACACTTTTTTTCCATTTATAAAACAACTTATAACAGTTCCATTTTTTTTCAGGGCACAAGCAGGACTGATGAGAAAGTCGGGCCAGGTCAGCAATACGCTCGAGATCGAACAAGGAAGGCGGAAAAAGCTGGGAAAGGGGAGCCTCCAGCCATTGTTTCCTCACCTCTTGCGCTTTTTCCCTTTGACCACGAAGCACTGGTTCTGGTATTGATGCACCTGACGAAAAGCAAGACACTGGTTCCACAAGAGTCCCCCTGCACAGTGCATTTCCATCAAAGCGGTGCGAATGCAATCAAGGAGATACATGCCCTGTGAGGAGTCACTTTTTCTTACCTACGGCAACATGATTATAAAAAATGTGGACAGCGATGGACGAGGAGTATGGCCTGAATTCGTGGTGGAGCCAGGAAGAATAGAAACGTCTACAAGACCCGTAAAAGGTTCTCTGGCTGGAGAGAAGGATGTGTTGTTCAGGTCCAGATAATTATAGGCTTATCAGGGACCTTTTCTTGACGGACAGGAAATAAGCTCACCAGAGAGGAACAGATGAAAATAGGAATAGTAGGACTCCCGCAAACCGGTAAAAAAACGTTGTTTCAAGTGCTCACCGGAACGGAACTCCGAGAACAGGGGGGAGCCAAAAAACCGGTCCCCGGAACAGCCGAGATACATGACCGGCGCTTTGACAGGCTGGTCAGGATGTATACGCCCAAGAAGGAAACCAGAGCCAGGCTGGAGCTTGTCTTGCTACCGAAAATGGAGCAGGAAACCATTGCCCGCGGCGATATCTTCAGGGAGATAAGTGATGTAGACGCGATCTGTCATGTTGTCCGGGCCTTTGAAGACGAGGCCGTCTACCACGAGGCCGGCTCAGTGGATCCGGTACGAGATGTGGAAATGGTTAATGGCGAACTCCTCATGCACGACCAAATTTTTGTAGAGAAACGGATAGAGCGTCTGAAGACCAATATTAAAAAGATCAAAGACGAAAAGCATGTCAAGGAGCTGGAACTGAGCCGACGCATGCTCGCTCATCTGGAAGAGGAAAAGCCTTTGCGTCTGATGGAATTCAGTGCGGACGAAGACCTGATGATCCGTTCGTATCCGTTGATTACCCGGAAAGAACTGATCCTGGCCTTTAACGTGGCAGAGGACAGTCTTGATGATACCGCAATTCTACAAAAATGTGCGTTGAGGTGTGAGGCCGACAAGGTGGAGGCCATGCTGGTCTCAGCCCAAGTAGAATCCGAGATTGCACAACTGGAAAGACATGAAGAACAACAGGAATTCATGCAGGATCTCGGTATTGAAAAACCAGCCCTGGAGGTGCTCACCAAGTTATGCCTCAACGCATTGGGACGCATCTCTTTTTTCACTGTCGGGCCGGAAGAAGTTCATCAATGGCTCGTCCGGATCAACTCACCTGCGCCTGTAGCTGCCGGGGTCATCCACTCTGATCTGCAACGTGGTTTTATCAGGGCTGAAGTCATGAAGTACGAAGAGCTACTTGACCACGGTTCAGAGGCTGAACTGAAAAAAGCTGGCAAAATCCGTCTTGAAGGTAAGGAATACATTGTGGAAGACGGCGATATTCTCACTATTCGTTTTAAAGTCTAACCGGCAGATACACAGGGATACAGAACAGAATGATTGCATGGCACTCTCTGCTCATACCAGCCCCCAGGCAGCCCCAATTCACCCCCAATGGCTTGAGCCCGGATTTCTCATCAGCTCAAGCCGTGCCAGGTCCGGGAGTTTTGGCAACCCATTCTACTTGGGTTTATATGCTGCCAAAAAACTGCCGAAGAGAGGGCCGACTGAGCTGAGCGTTGGTGCACATTTGGGAATAATTGGCTACAAGTCATTTCTTTTATAACCAATTCTTTTTATTGTATCCTTTTCTTTCCACAGAAATATTCATGAGAAAGACGGGCGAGGGTACATTTCCTATACCCCTCAATACTGCAAACCCACTCTATCCCTGACAAGATCAAGGGTCTGGCTTGCCTTTTCTCTGGCCTTTTCAGCTCCCCTGGCCAAAATCTGCCGCAGGTAATCCTGGTTGTCCAGCAGCTCCTTCTTCCTGGCGCGGGCGTCCTTAAACGTATCATTGATCAGCTCAAACAGCTCCTGTTTGAGAGTACCGTAGGCTGCGCCACCATCGACGTAAAGCTTGTGTACCGCGTCCATTTGCTCAGGAGGAGCAAACAGCTTAAGTAAAGCATAGAGAGTGCAGCTAGCGGGATCCTTGGGTTCTGCCACCGGAGTTGCATCCGTCTGGATGGACATGACCGCCTTGTGAAGTGCTCTTTCATCCATAAAGATGGGAATGGTATTGCCGTAGGACTTGGACATCTTCTGGCCGTCCAGACCCGGCACGATGGCAGTCGATGCACTGATGGCCGGCTCAGGCAGAACAAAGGTTTCTCCATAGGCATTATTAAACTTGATGGCAATGTCTCGGGCAACCTCCAGGTGCTGCTTCTGATCCTTGCCCACAGGAACGACCTCAGCCTGATACAGGAGAATATCGGCAGCCATGAGAACTGGGTAAGAAAACAGGCCGTGGCTTGCAGTGATATTTTTTGCGATCTTGTCCTTGTAGGAGTGACATCGTTCCAATAGCCCCATGGGCGTCAAGGTGGAGAGTACCCAGGTTAACTCACAGACCTCGGGCACATCAGACTGTACCCAGAAAATACATCTATCGGGATCCAGCCCCAGTGAGAGAAAGTCTGCGGCCGCCTCCAGGGTACCCGTACGCAAACGCTCACGATCATGGACAGAGGTGAGCGCGTGCAGATCGACAAGAAAGACATAGAGTTCCGAAGAATCCATATGACGTATCATGGTCTGCATCATTCCGAAATAATTTCCGATATGTAATTGTCCCGAAGGCTGAATGCCTGATAGTATCCGTTTCATCTGTGAGGTTTTCGTATTGGTTAAACTGGGCATATACGCCCGCGCCCTATTATAGGTAAAAACGAACAAAGGGAGTGCAGCCAACTACACTCCCATGGGTTGCTTGAACTCTTACGGTAAAAAGAATCTTATTTCACCTCTTCAAAGTCGGCGTCCACGACATCATCGTCGTTACCGCCGCCCTTGTTCGTTCCTCCTGCCGCGCCCGTAGCGCCTGCTCCAGCAGCGCCTGCTCCGCCTCCAGGCTGCTCCTGGGATGCCTGGGCATACATAAGTTCAGCGAGTTTGTGCGAAGCCTGAGTCAGGGCCTCGGTGGCGGCCTTAATGGCTGCAGCATCATCACCTTCCATGACCTTTTTCAGGTTTTCTATTTCACGCTCGACATTGGCTTTTGTCTCTGCATCAACCTTGTCGCCCAACTCGGTCAGGCTCTTCTCTGTCATATGCACCATGGAGTCGGCATTATTCTTTGCCTCAACCAACTCCTTACGTTTCTTATCCTCTTCTGCGTGCAACTCAGCATCCTTCTTCATCCGTTCAATTTCTTCCTCAGACAACCCAGAGGAAGCGGTAATTCGAATAGATTGCTCTTTATTGGTGCCCAGATCTTTAGCCGATACGTGAAGTATCCCGTTAGCGTCCAGGTCAAAGGCAACCTCAATTTGCGGCACCCCACGCGGGGCCGGCGGAATATCGGCCAACTCGAAACGGCCGATTGTTTTATTGTCCTGGGCCATTTCACGTTCACCCTGGAGAACATGAATGGACACAGCCGGCTGGTTGTCTGCGGCTGTGGAGAACACCTGACTCTTCTTGGTCGGAACCGTGGTATTCTTCTCGATGAGTTTAGTCATGACCCCACCCAGAGTTTCTATCCCCAGGGAAAGCGGGGTTACATCTAGCAGCAGGACGTCTTTGACATCACCCTGAAGAACACCACCCTGAATAGCGGCCCCCACAGCCACTACCTCGTCAGGATTCACGCCTTTATGGGGTTCTTTGCCAAAGATCTCCTTGACTTTTTCCTGCACCTTGGGCATACGGGTCATCCCACCGACCAGGATAACTTCATCAATACCAGAGGCACTCAGCCCCGCATCCTTGAGAGCCGTGATACAGGGCCCCGCAGTGCGCTCGATCAGGTCTTCTACCAGGGCTTCGAGTTTGGCACGGCTGAGCTTGATGTTTAAATGCTTTGGCCCGGAGGCATCAGCAGTAATAAACGGCAGGTTGATATCGCTTTCCATGGCCGTGGAAAGCTCTTTCTTGGCCTTTTCAGCTTCCTCTTTCAGACGCTGTAGAGCCATCTTGTCATTACGCAGGTCAACACCCTGGTCGCGTTTGAATTCATCGGCAAGCCAGTTGACTATACGCATATCAAAATCTTCACCGCCCAGAAAGGTGTCACCATTGGTGGATTTCACCTCAAAGACACCGTCACCAATCTCAAGGATAGACACATCAAAGGTGCCGCCACCCAGATCAAAAACGGCAATCTTTTCCTCACCCTTTTTATCCAGACCATAGGCAAGCGATGCCGCTGTTGGTTCGTTGATGATCCGCTGGACATTTAGGCCGGCAATTTTACCAGCATCCTTGGTCGCCTGACGCTGTGCATCATTAAAGTAGGCTGGTACAGTCACGACAGCCTCGGTAACTGGCTCGCCGAGATAGTCTTCAGCAGTCTGCTTCATCTTACCAAGAATCATGGCAGACACTTCCGCCGCAGTGTAAGTACTGCCCTCCACATCGACAACAGCATCGCCACCCGATCCTTCTTTAATCTCGAACGGACTCACCTCCACAGATTTACGTACTTCCGGATCAGTAAATTTTCTTCCGATAAGCCTCTTGATTGCAAACAGTGTCCGGGTAGGATTCGTTACAGCCTGACGTTTTGCAACCTGCCCAACCAGCCTTTCACCGCTATCGGTAAAGGCAACAATGGAAGGCGTTGTCCTATTGCCTTCGGTATTTTCTACGACCTTGGGGTCTCCCCCCTCCATGATGGATACGCAAGAGTTCGTTGTACCCAGGTCTATACCTATGATTTTCCCCATAATTCAGTCTCCTGTCTCCTATATGTACAATCAAATAATAGATGTGTAACGTGTTTCTGTTGCGTGCTGCCCTTGGCCGTGCAGTCAAATGGCCATGAAAAAGAGCGTCTTGTTCAGATAAGTTATTCGGCAGGACCGCTGGAAACGACAACCTGGGCATGACGCAAAACTCTATCCTTGAATCGATACCCCTTGGCATACTCCTTGACAACATGGTTGGCCGGGATGGTCTCATGCGCTTCCATGGTCAGGGCATCCTGCTCATCAGGATTAAACGGCTGGCCTACGGATTCTAAAGCTTTGACCCCGAATTTTTCCAGGGTTGCCACCAACCCCTTCTGGGTCAGGTCAAGCCCCTCGAGCATAGCCTGCAGTTTCACGCCATCTTCTCCGACTTCCGCTTTCCCTTGTTCCACTGCCCGATCCAAATTATCCAAAGTTGTCAGCATCTCACGCAGCATGTTTTCACCTGCATACTTGATCAGCTTGGCCTGCTCCCGTTCCATGCGCTTCTTGAAATTTTCAAACTCTGCTGCAACCCGAAGCAACGAATCTTTTGTTTCATCAAGTTCACGCTGCAGGTTTTCTACAGTCTTTTCTTCCGCCTCTTCCACCGCAGCATGTACTTCGTCAACGTTTTCAGGGATAACTGTTTCTTCCTCCTGTTCAACAGGCCGTTGTTGCTTTTGCTCCTCTACCACCTCTATCCCCCTTTTCTGCAAACTCGAAACTGCATTGCTCTTTTATGAAAAGATACAGAACTCTGCCGCGCTCCGGACGACAAACCTTGGTCAAATCTGCTGGCAACATTAAGTATGGAAAAAACAGGTGTCAAGGGTGGTACGAAGCCTTTTACCCAGGAAAGCACCTTTACGACACCGACCGAGTAGTATGTTGATTTTTCGCTGAAAAAAAGCAGAAGACCACCCAAAACTGGCCACCAACATAGCTTGTACAGAGCAAGGAGCAGGCCGGATTGATCATCGGCTCAGGTGGCGTCAGGTTCGGGTGTTTTTGAGGAACGCATTCTACTTGAGGCGTATGAGTTGCCAAAAGACTGCCGAAGAAGGTACCGCCCAGGCTGACCTTAGGTGCACAGTTTAAGAAATTGACCGCAGAACAATTCTTTTGTAATTAATTGTTTTGATATATTTTTTTACTTTCTATAAATTGTGCACGAGAAATTCGGGCTAGACCGTACAGCGGTGACAGATTCCTGCGGCACAATCATATGACCCAGCGGGTGCCTGAGCTGATTTGTGTCAAACAGCAGCCTGTACTCGCATCAGAAGACATGGAACCCTCTGTGTAACCAGGTTAAGTCACAACGCAGAACAGCCATGAGTAATGGGGCGGCGTCTGCTCCTGGGGAAGAAGACTACATATTGGAATACCTGGGAAATCAAGGCGAAGAAATGGCTCGACCAATAATCTTTTTTTTATATCCGCTGGATGGAGCTCAGGCCAGCGGCAGCCTATCCGCATAGCGCTTCAGGCGGATGCCAGATACTCCTGAAGTGCAGCAGCAATGGTCTCAAATATTGTTCTGAGGGTGTTTTCGCTCCCTCCCAACAGGGTTGCCCGAAAGCCATGCAACTCCGTTGCAAATGATGAAAGCGGCACCACACAGATCCCGGTTGCAGCCAACATATAATAAACAAACCGCTTGTCCGGTTCTACATCAGGACCGGATACCAACTCTTCGACCAGGGTGCGAACATCCTCGTCGGCAATGGGCAGAAACTGCTTTCCATTCAGCAGACCCTCCTCAAACACAACGCTCATGTAAAAGGCGCCATTGCTTTTGTTGACCAGTACCCCTTTCACGTTTTTCAGGATATCGTAGGCGATGCAGGAATTCCTTTCGTATCGTTTGACCCGCTCGTTCAAATAGGAATGATAGGACGGATGTTCCTTAATACGGGGCAAGACGATCTGCGGCAATGTGGTCGAACAGACTTCAAGCATCTTGGCGTTGAGGATAGACTGTACATATTTATCAAACATCGGATCTTTATGGCTGTTATACACCTCCACCCAGCCGCACCGCGCTCCTGGCCACGGCATTTCTTTTGAGATGCCCCGCATGCAAAGCGCAGGGACCTTGTCCCCGATAACCGTACATAGCGGTGTGGCCACAGTCCCGTTATAGGTCATGTTCTGATATATCTCGTCACAGATGATAAAGAGGTCGTTTTTTTCACAGATGTCAACGATGGAACGGGTCACCTCTGCAGGATAAACGGCGCCTGTCGGATTGTCGGGATTGATAATCAGGATACCTGCCACCGCCGGGTTGTACTTAATATGATTTTCAATATCCTCAATATCAGGATACCAATGATGGTTCGGGTCCAAGATATAGGTGACCGGTTCAGCTCCGGCATGGGCCGCCTCAGCCGAAGAATGCGTGGTATAGCTTGGCGTAGGTACCACCACCCTGGCCGTTCTCTTAAGGAAACCAAACACCTTGGAAATGGCATCGCCCAGCCCGTTGAAGAAGATGACATCTTCGGCATCAATCTGCACCCCCCCCTTTTTATTGGTCCCCTCCGCAATATACTGACGGGTGGCCAGCATGCCCTTTGTCGGGCTGTAGGCATAGGTGGCATCTTCCTGCACAGCCTCACTGACAATGTCTTTCATCCATGCCGGAATCTCTTCGCCCTTGGCAACCGGATCGCCTATGTTCTCCCAGTTAACCTGCACCCCCATATTTTGGAGCCGTTCACCTACCTGAACGATATTGCGGATTTCATAGTTAAGTTCTCCTGCCCCGATATGTACTATATTGGTTCGCATGCCGACCTGACGTGTTAAGATGAATAAACAAAAACAAGGTGATGCTGTAAGCTCCAAGGCGTCACCACGCACTCGCTCGAAGTCCTGATGAGCATCTCATGAGGAATCCGGGCTAGAACACATAAGGGAGTGTTTGTACCACAACCTTGGGGTGCAGTCAACTCGACCTGGACAAATCGCTCCCCGTGTGGGGAAACGCCAGAAATTGCAGAGACGAAAATGCTCGTGTCAGCAAAAAAAGTACCCTGCCCCGTATATGGAACCACAACGGCGTAGAGCAGGTGCAACCAGGGGGAGATTCCAATGCGGAGGCACACCTCGACAAATTCTGGAGCAGGCACCTCGTTTATTTCTTTTTTTCTTGATCAAGCAGGAGCTGCAGAGCCTCCTTATGGCCAAGAGGCTCGGAAAAACAGGTACCTTGAGCCTGATCGCAACCTAATTGGCGTATCAGTAACAACTGTTCCTCGGTCTCAACTCCAAGGGCCACCACCGACAGGTCCAAGGTATGACTCATGGCGGTAATGGCCTCAATCAAGCGGGCAGAATCAGATGTACTCAGAGCTGCGGGCACCAAATCTTGATGCAGTTTCAGACAAGACAACGGAAGCTGCTGCAATCGACTCAGTGAAATCTCTCCCATACCAAAATCTTCAAGGGCCAACTGCACGCCGGCTTTAGCCAGCTGCCGGAGTTCCTCCATCGTCGGTGCATCCTTGTCCCCCAGCCCATGCTCAAAAATGCCCAATTCAAGACCGGCCCGCAAAACAGGATGATGGCGAACTGCTTCCACTATTCTATCAACAAAGCCGGAATGAAACAGCTCTTCCATAGCCACAATCAATCCTATAGTTACCTGCCCCAGCCCGGACTGCTGCAGCCAACAGGTCAACACCTCGGCAACTTTCGTCAAGCAGTACTCTCGCAGAAGGGGCAAACTATCCGCGTTTGCTGCCAGGGGGACGAATTCCTCAGGCATGATCAGGCCACGCTCGGGATGATGCCATTGCAACGAGGCTTCAAATCCCGTTACCCGCTCAAGTATCAGATTATATCTGGGTTGAAAAACCAGATGCAGTTGGTCATCCTGCAAAGCCCGGCGGAATTCTTCGACAGCAAGCCGCCCCTGTTCAATCCACTGCAGACAAGTAGCCTTGGAGTAAAAACAATACCTGTTTCGCCCTGCCTCCTTAGCCTCATACAAGGCCATGTCCGCCCGCTTGATCACGGCATCCCTATCTTCTGAATCATCTGGATACAGCCCTATACCTATACTGGTAGAAATAGTCAAGGTATGGCCATTCAGTTCAAAAGGCTTGATCATGGAATCAATGATTTTATTGGCCACCACCGCTGCATCGTCTTTAGTAGAAACATCATCCAGGATGAAGACAAACTCATCACCACCCAGCCTGGCAACAGTATCCGATGTTCTGCACAGACCTTGCAAACGCCGCGCTACCTCCACTAGCAACTCATCCCCCACATCGTGTCCCAGGGTATCGTTGATGGACTTGAATCTGTCCAGATCAAGAAAAAGGACCGCCACCTTGGCGGTATTACGAGCTGCTTTTTTCATGGACTGTTCCAGTCGATCATAAAAAAGAAGCCTGTTTGGTAACCCGGTCAGGGTATCATGGTGGGCCAACTGGTACAGACGGGTTCGGCTGTCCCGCAGTCTCTTTTCCTCTCGAAGCCGGTCAGTGACATCCCTGGCCACTTCTATCATGCCATAGAGTTTGCCTTGGTTATCCTGCAATGGAGAAACATCCAGCTCAAAGCTGTTATTAATACCATTACCGTGGTACTGGGGGTGGATCAGTTTGAGCTGCGCATTCTGATCCCCCATGGCCCGGACGGGGCAAGGGTAATCGTCCGAGGTGCAAGGATATTCCCGTCCACACAACAGTTCATAGCATTTTTTCTCCTGCAAGCCGACCGCAGGCATTGGCTGTTTGGCCAGAGCTGCTGCGGCCTGATTGATCAGCAGCACGGTATAATCAAGGTCAATGGCAATAACAGGATCACCGGCGCTGTCGATAACTGTCTGCAGGAAGGTACGCTCACTGGTAACGGCATCATGCAATTCCTGTTGGATGGATGCCAGAGCCTGCTCCTGTTTTTTCTGCAGGGTTATATTCTGATGGGTGCCGGTCATCCGTACCGGCATATTTTTTTCATCACGCTCCACCACCCTGCCCCGATCAAGATACCAGTCCCATCCCCCGGCATCGTTGGCAACACGATATTCAATGCGGTACTCTTCAGATCGTCCGGCCAGGTGATCATTGAGTATGGTGAGCACCCCTTCTCGATCATCGGGATGGATAGCCCTTTGCTCCACAACAGAGGTGCTGACAGCCTCTCCCACCCCTTGGCGATAATCAAGGTAGCGCTTGTCATTTGGGCTGGTATACATTTCACCAGTCTTAATATTCCAATCCCAGAGCCCTGCCTGGGATGCAGACAAAGCCAGCGCATACCGCTCTTCCATGATCTGCTGATCTGCCTCGCGCTGCCTGGAGGCCTCTTCGACAAACAGCCTCCGCAAGCTGTTCCCGATGGCTTCACCAATCTGCTCATACAGCCTTGTATCGTATACAGATTCATCTCTCTGCGCTGGCTGTATTATATAAAAGCCACTGAGCGTTTCATGACACTTGATGGCAACGCAGAGGGTGGGCACCTCCGCACCGGGCATGCTGTTACACAGCTCGCACTCGGGATGTCGACAGCGCAGGGAAAGGGCTCCCGGGGTGCTGAGAGCTCGGGCACCACACCAGGGTAGAGAACCTGACTTGAGATACTCCGTTATCTTTGACAACTGTACCTGAAGCCCAGATTCAGCGATGACCATTCCCCCTGATGCATGATCAATAAGAACAATCAGGGCCCATTGGTGGTGTTGATTATTTAGCATACGGTCACACACGCCCTGCAGGAGAGTAGTGAGATCCCGTTCCGTAAGCAGAAACCTGCAGACATCGTAGGCTAAACGCAAGGTATCAGGTGAAGGAGACTTGTTGGGTAGCTTTTTCGTCATGTTCGCGGGAAACTGTTTGCAGCCAATTTGCACGTGTGGTTATTCAAAAAAAGGTATCCAGCCCCACCGAACCACACTTTCTCATGAACAGTGGAAAAATTAAAATATAATATAAAAAATTTCCAGCCGATTTCTTATCAGCTCAGACGGCTCCAATTCGGTAATTTTTGGTACCTCATTATGCTGGGGTATATAAGGGTGTTGAAAGGTAACAAACGAGCAGCATGATCTAGCTATTATACGACCTCTACGGTCGTTTTTTTAAGCTGATTTTTATTTTTCATTTTGTGATGCTCAGTGCTCAATCAAAATTCATGCTGTTTTCGGTCGCACCTATCGCAAAAAGCCTGCAACTCTCTTCTTTTTTTATTAATATAATCAAAATGTTATACGGTGCTACCCAGAGCTCAAGTTATTGAGGGCGTTCTTTGTCATTTTAATGGCAACATCCAACCATTTCAATGAGCAACCGAGTGATCATGGTAAACGTCATAATCCCCATCAGGGCATGTTGACTGCTGCCCCTTTCCTCCTCAAAACCTTTCCGTTTTTTCATAAGATTGAAAGCCCCTTCACATTTTTTCCGTCTATCTAGAGCCTTTTTCGCCTCTTCACAATCAATCGGCATCCTCTGGAACTAGCCAATATCAAAAGGAAGAGTGCGTTACCCCGGACACCGGGGTGCCAGTACACATAGACCTGTCTCTGCGCCACATTTGTACTCATATCCCTCACCCATCAGGCTCTGGCGTATCAGGGAATACATTTACAGACAGGGACGTGTTCGAAGATACCGGGGTGAGGAGATGAACGCCTGTCTCTGCCAACAGGAAGCCGTCATTGTCAGGATACGCCCCACCTGCAGTCATATGCTGCATTTCAATACCCATTGCCTGTGCCAGCGCAACCAATGAATTCAGATGTCGGCTGTCATGATGGTTAGCTGGGTGTAAGCAAAGATACAAGAGGAAAACCATCTCCTGTTGAAGGATTAATGGCTGTCAGCGTATGTAGACGATCAGCTACTCTCGTTTTAGGCTGGTTGCAATAATAAAGTAAGACAATTATAAAGGATTTTATAAGGTTTCGCCTCTCTTTTTCTGAAATATTGAGGTTTGAGGAATCTAATAGCTGTAAAAAAAGAGCAATAGGGGGAAAAAAGAAAAAACAGTAGAAAATCAAACTGATATGCATTGGGTTTCAAAAAAAATGAAAAAAATTTGTTGATGGCGGAGTTTTCGCCGCTCATTGTGGTGGACTTTTACGCCGGTGATTTTGGTGGGGAGGTATAGTGGTAACTACCTTCAGATTGCCCTGATTTGGGCAAGCACGATTGGCAGCTATAGCCCCTCTATGCGGTCAATCGTGATCGCCCGAAGATGGGTGATCTGAGAGCAGTAACAAATTAAAATCAAAGTGATACATGGCATGCGAGCAGTTATAAGACGGGCCAGGAACTATACCATTAAAAAATAAGCCCCAGGGAAAAGGCAAGGCTGGCAAAAAATGATAACCGGGCGGTGCGGGCCAGCATCTCATTGAGCAGACAGCCGGTGACCACCTTGACCTCCCTGAAAAGGGTTATTGCCAAAGGAGCGGAGAAAAAAACAAGTAACTCCATACCAGTTCCTCGGCCAGAGGCAATGACCAGCAACGGAATCAGGTAGGCCACCAGTAAAAGCAGACGAAAGAAAACAATAGTGCCCTTTCTTCCCAGGCGAACGGCAATGGTTCTCTTTCCGGCCACACTGTCGGTGGGGATATCCCGCAGATTGTTGATGACC
>PDWJ01000058.1_pt1 | contig 141838 bp, 138 predicted proteins | sample 1430881 | NCBI WGS metagenome assembly PDWJ01 (sample SAMN01162460, study PRJNA174530) | Oral metagenome, whole genome shotgun sequencing project. | biome: Marine environment; feature: Marine mammal; material: Swab sample of the gingival sulcus; isolation source: swab sample of gingival sulcus...
CGGATGTTCTGCCGTCTCAAGGATTTCCGCAGAATAGCAACCCGTTACGACAAGAGAGCCGATATCTTCCTGTCGGCAGTCTTCCTGGCCGCTGCCATCATCTGGTGGACCAATTGAGTCCCGACCCTAAAGCGTTTCCAGATATTGTTGGATCACAGCAATAGCTGGAAACGCCCACATCCCTACTGTGTTGCGCAGCGTCTGCATTTAGGGGATTCACAATCTGTCTTTCATCAGTTTCAAGATCAAAAACAGGAGGTGATCTTGAGCAGACGGGTTTTGACAGACAGGCAGTGGGCCATCATCAAGCTTTTAGTGCCGGGCAAGGAGGAGGATCGTGGCTGGACCGGTGCGGACAACCGCCTGTTCCTTGATGTGATCCTGTGGCTGGCGCGCACTACTTATCCCTGGCGCGATTCATTGCCCGGCAGGCGATTGCGCAGCAATCCGCCGAGAGGGGGGTGCCCGAGCCTGGCAACTGGCGCACCGTTCATTATCGGTTCCGGCGCTGGACGATTTCCGGAGTTTGGGAGAATCTTTTCAAGGCGTTAAGTCAGGATTCCGACTTCGAATAAGGCTCTTCGACCTGCCGACCGCAATCAGGTTTATTGTGACAGGTCGGGATTTGCGGCACCCCGTGGGCCGTTGAAATCAGTGTTTTGGCGGCTTGGTGCTGCCCAAACCGGGGAAGCTTTCCTGGTTTAATTCATGCTTACAGTGTTCGATAAACGCCTTGACGATCAGCGATTTTTCTACACCCGGCACAAAGATGAGGCCAAGGTGCATCGGTGGCGACTGTGTCGCAATTGGGATGAATTTCAACGCCCGCCCATCCGGGGCCAGATCGTTGAGCGGACGTGTATTCACGATGGAATAGCCAAATCCGTTTGCAACCAGACTTCGCGCGACGGCCATGTCTCTTGTCCTCTCGGCGACCAGTGGCGACAGGCCCTTCTGTGAAAAGAACGCCAGGAAGTAATCGACGCTATAAGGCAGATCCAACAGGATCATGGGGTGATCCACCAGTTCGTGGAGTTCGACCTGATCACGGTTTGCAAAGACATGATCCTCCGGCACCATGGCCAGAGCTGGCAAAGGCAGCAAACGCAGGAATTCGAAATCCGACGGTATGCCCATCTCGTAAGTCAGTGCAACGTCGATTTCGGCCCGCCGCAAACGCTCGAAGATCTCCATCTGATCCAATTCGAACTGCCGTATTTTCGCGTCGGGCTGTGCGATTTCGAAAGAACGGCGCAGCGTCGGGACAATGATCTGAGCAAAGGTGAGCAAGCAGCCTACCGAGAGGGGACCGCGCACCTTGCCAGCAATGTCATTGGCAAGGCGGGCGAACCGGTTTGTCCGCTCAAGTATCTGCTCTGCCTCTTCCCACAATTGCCGACCGGCCTGGGTCAGAGACAAGCCCTGTGACCGCTTGCGCACGAACAGCGGCAACCCAAGCTCCTGCTCCAGCTGTGATATTGCGGCAGAGATGGACGGCGACGAGACGTTCAGGCTTTCCGCCGCTCGTGAAATGGAACCAAACCGGCCAACGGCGACAAAATATTCCAGCTGTCGCAGAGTGAAACGTGTCGGCATCGCTATTTGATCGCTCGCATCGTGGCTGCATCCGTGCGGCATTCATGTTCATACCATTCCGGGTCCGTATAATACCGCCCCGACGTGTCGGCAGGCCCGTCTTTGAGCATCTGGGCAAGGTGTGGTATCCTCGCTTGACACTGCTGTATAGCTTGCGTCATTCGTTCCCCGGAACGCCATAGGAAGGTGCCTGACCGGGATCGAGCGCGCGTTGAACATAGGCCTCCATCTGGGGTTTATAGATGTCCCAGGCGGTGGCGACGGAGTCTATTGGACACGCCTCCGCCCAATCAATTCTCAGGTCAGCGATTGGCCAACTCAACTTGTCCACCAGCATCATGCCTGCGGAATGTACCGGCCCGGCTTCTCCTCCAGCGGCCAACCCCGCGCGCATGGCAGTGATCAAGCGGTCGCCAAGATGCCCGGAACTGTTGGAAAACCCGTCAACGATGGCCTGGGGCACGCGATCATTGGCCAGAAGGTTCCCGCCGGACGCGACATTCGCACCGCTGGCTTGGGTCCAGATGCCAAGGCTGTTGGGGCCGGAATGAATAGCCGTCCCGCCATCACGGTCAACGGCCAGAACCTGTCGGTATTCGATAAATGCACCCTTTTTTACAACTTCCGCAACTGCGGCAGAGGCCGACATCCCCGACGCCATCAGATCAAGCGCAAGCGGCCCCAGAGTCGGATCAGTCACATTCTGCGACGCAACGGCCCCCACCCCGGCTCGGGCAAAGGAACACCGCGCAGCAACAGCGGGAGAAGATGAAGAAATCGCCACCCCGAACATTCCGGTTTCCTCACAGCGGGCGACAAGCGAAAAGGTCATCGGCTTAATCCGGGATCACGGCGGTGCCGTCAATTTCAACCAACCATTCGGGTCTGGCCAGCGCCTGAACCACCAACCCGGTCGAGACCGGGTAAACACCTTTGATATATTCTCCCATGGTGCGATACACGGCCTCGCGATGGCGCACGTCGGTGATGTACACCACCACCTTGACCAGATGCTCCATGCTGCCCCCGGCCTCTTCGATCAACTGGCGGATGTTCTGCATCACCTTATGGGTCTGTTCGACGGGGTCGTGACTGTCGATATTCACCGCATCGTCAAGGTTCTGCGGACATTGACCGCGCAAGTAGACCGTTTTGCCGCCGCGAGTGACCACGGCCTGACAAAGATCGTTGTCCAGATTCTGCTCAGGATAGGTCTCGCTTGTATTGAATTTGCGAATGCGCTCGTGTGCCATTGAAGCCTCTAGGGGTGGAGATTGAAAACGTCCGTGCAAAACCAAATGAATTGCTCGGTCTGGGCCGACAGGGGCTTGCCCTTGCAGGTGGCCAGCACGACGCGCGTGGGCGCGGCATCCGTCACAAGGGGGCGTGTTACCAGAAGGTGGCCATCATAGCTCACCGTAGCGGCCGGGCGCGTTGCCAGAAGGGCATAGCCAAGCCCCTGTCCAACCAAACCACGCACCATTTCAAAATTGGAGCTGCGATAGGCAATGCGCGGTGTAACACCGGCACTTTCCATGATGCCGGTGAAATAGGCCGTGGTAGGGGTTGTTCCCAACAACACCATGGGCTGATCCGCCAGATCCTGTGGGGTCAGTTCGGGTTTGTCCGCCAGCGCGTGATCCTGAGCAAGCAGGACATAGGGTGAAAGCTCGGTCAGCGGGAAAACATCCAGCCCATCCGACATGTCAGCATCGTAAAGCAACGCAACATCGGATTCTCCGGAAAGCACACTTTCCCGCACCCGACGCTGATCTCCTTCGACAAACTCGATGCGCACCGAAGGATCATTCGCCGTCATGCGCCGGATGATGTCCGGCAACAAAACAGGGCCGAACGTGTGAAAAAAACCCACGTTCAAACGTTGTTTTTCCGCCTCCTGCCCCGCCCGGATGGTGGTTGCGGGCTCAATTCGGGTTGTGGCCCCATAGGACCGACGGGCATAAATCAGGGGTGAGCCGCGGTCCGCGATGAAAATCGAAGCGACCTCGCCAAAGAATACGTAGTGTGTACCAACCCGCTCGGCGCTGATCACATGGCAATCGAACCCGACCAGAGGGTCCACAACACGCGGCGCGCCCGACGGCATGGCCACCCAATCAGCGCAATCGAACTTGTCCTTCAACTGTTCTTTGAACCGTCCGGCAAAGGCGTCCGAGATATAGCTTTGATCGTCCTTCAGCATATTCACGCAAAAGACGCCATTTTTGATGATCTGCTGTGCCACAGCGGTTTTGTAATGGACACAAACCAACAAGGTCGGGCGCCGTGCATCGGCCGACACGCTGGACATGGCCGATACGGTGACCCCTCCGCGCCCCGCAGCCCCGTCCGTGGTGACCACGTTGACGGTGCTAGCTGCGTGGCTCATTCCTCCGATGAACTTGTCACGCAGGGCGTCGTTATGAGGGGGCATATGCTTCATCCTTGGCCAGAGACCTTGCGATAAAGATATTGTGCAAAGTCATAATTCGGGCGTTCAAGGTGCGACAGGTGCCCGGGTTCTGCAAGCTCTGAACACAGTCCGGCATAGACTTTTTCGGTACATCCGCGGTCTTCGACGTTCACCTCGTCCAACAGGGTCTTGAGATCGGTGAAATTCTGCTGGGCGTCTGCGTCGTTTTTGTAGTCATCCGACATCCCGCCACCGAACCGAATATGCACCTGTCCCGGCCCCTTTGGGTGAAGCGACAGATACCAGAAATAGCCCGGGGTCAGGGTGATAAGCAGGGATGGATAAATCGCAAGCAGGAAGGTGGTGCGCCGCTCCTCCCCTTTCAAGCGATCATTGGACGGGTGCGCCATCGCGATCCGCAGAGAGTCGTCTTTAAGGATGGTGTGATAGTTGAAGGCCTCAAGCCCGGGCGGGCACACCATCTCGTCCAGCCTGGACAAGCCTCCGATCGTGCCCGCATGACAGACGGGCAAGTGATAGCTTTCCATGAAATTCTCGGCCAACACTTTCCAGTTGGTGTCCCAGACATGCTCTTCATAAAAAGCTTCGCTATAGTTGGTCATGTCATAGCCAGCGATCAGGTCTTCGACCTCGGCCAGTTGGGTGGCAACCGGGGGCGCATCGGCGCTCAGCGTGATGAACACCCAGCCAAGCCATTCCTCGCAACGCACGGAAGGCAAGGTATAGCTGTCTTTGCAGAACCCTTCGTTGAGGGTCATGGCCGGGGCCCCCCGCAGGGACCCATCAAGGTTGTAGGTCCACGCATGGTAAGGACAGACAATCGCCCGCGCCGTACCTCGGCCATGTAAAAGGGTCGACATGCGGTGCAGACAGACATTGGACATAGCCCGCAAGGCACCTTCCCGGTCGCGAATGATCAGGATTGGCTGTCCGGCAAGTTCCGCGGTGGTGTAATCCCCCGGATTGGCAAGCGCATCGGCACGCCCCACGCAATACCAATCCTTGGCAAAGATATGTTCCAGTTCCTGCGCCAGGAAGTCTTCGGATGTATAAACCGACGGCGGCATGGCTCGCGCCCGTTCAAAAGGTTGCGCCGTGTTTTGCCGAAGCGCTTCAACGGGTGAAAATTCGTCCTTGGCCATAAGCTTGTCCTTGCTGTCTACGACTCCTGTCGGGTCACGCCTCAACGGGTTCCGGTGTCTGTTCCGGCTGGTATGCCGCGTATTTTCGCTGGGTCAGAATGTGATCGGCTAGAAATTTGGCGTCATGCCAGACCCCCCAGATAAACGAAGATCCGCGCCGGGATTGCCAAGGCAGGCCCAGAAAATAGATCCCCGGTTCGCGCGACACTCCTCTTTGATGGCAGGGCTTTCCCTGATCATCAAATGCGTCAACTTTGAGCCACCCGTACTCCTGTGCATACCCGGTGGCCCACAGGATGGTGGAAATACCTGCGGCTTTCAGATCCAGAGATTGAATCGGGTCGGTCATACAGGCCGGGTCGGCCGCAATCACCCTCGCCTCGGGCTCTGGTGGAAGGTCAAGCCCGTTGCGCGCGATATAGGCATCTGCCTCGTCCAACACTGAGAGGTAATTGGCATCCCCCTCGCGGATATTTTTTGCCAGATCATCGGCGAAATGCAGCGCAGAGCCGTCAAAACGCTCCGTAAGCCCGACAAGGGTCATACCCTTTTCAGCAAGCTCCCGGAAATCCACCGTATGCCCACCATGTGCGCCACTTACGGCTATGGTAACATGTTCGGTTCCCGGCGCCAATGCCGCAGCATCCCATTTGCCCAACACGCCCAGCCACCATACGAAATCACGCCCACGATAGGATCGTGGCGGGCGGTCATGCGGACCAACCGACAGGTAAACCCTGCGCCCCGCCCGCAAGAGTTCATCCGCGATCTGAACCCCGGAAGAGCCCGCCCCCACCACCAGAACCGCCCCTTCGGGCAATTGGTCCGGATTGCGGTAACTGTTCGAATGCATTTGGAGAACAGGTGTCGTGTTCGGTACGATCGGCGGGATGATCGGGGTTTGAAACGGGCCCGTGGCAGCCACAACGCTGTCGGCCTCGATTTGCCCTGCCGAGGTTTCGACAATGAATCCCGGTGCCCCGTCCCGGCGTTTGACCGATTTCACATCCACACCACACCTGACCGGCGCGTTGATCTTGTCAGCATAGTCCACGAAGTAGTCCGCGACTGCTTCCTTACCCGGAAACGCGTCTGGCGACCCTTTGAATTCCAGCCCCGGAAACCGATCATGCCACGCAGGTCCATTGGCAACCAGGCTGTCCCATCGCGCCGTCCGCCAGCGCTCGGCAATCCGGTGGCGTTCCAACACGACATGCGGAATTTTTGCGCGGCTCAGGTGTTCGCTCATCGCGATTCCGGCCTGCCCGCCGCCGACCACTACGGTTCCCGTTCGTTCTGTCATGACGTCAGCGCCTCTTTCACGTTGTCCGCGTTGTTGTGTCATCCAACGTCATTTTGATGTGCGATGAATCATCATGCGCGACGTTGATTAGGTGAGTTTGACAGTCCTCCAATTTAGAGAAAAGTAGTAATTTTTGTCAATTGAGTTAGCCTAACCCTAACTAACTATCGCCCTATGCCCATGGCATAAAGCGTTCGACCTTTCACCTGAGACAGGGAAAAGAGCGAACACAGCGCGACATTTATGTGTTTCGCGCGTCCTGCCAAAAACCCGTGAGTCAGGTTATTGGCAGGACGCTTTAAGGCAGCGTCTGCATTTAGGGGATTCCCAAACTGTCTTTCATCAGTTTCAAGATCAAAAACGGGAGGTGATCTTGAACAGATGGATTTTGACAGACAGGCAGCGGGCCATCATCAAGCCTTTAGTGCCGGGCAAGGAGGGGGATCGTGGCCGGAGCGGTGCGGGCAACCGCCTGTTCCTTGATGTGATCCTGTGGCTGGCGCGCTCGGCTTGCTGATCCGAACCGCGATTAACCGGGTTGACCAGCATGATCTATGTCCCGCTCGACATCCTCAGCGACACGCTACAGCGCCGCGAAATGCAATCGGACGCACGCATGTTGGCCTAGGAATACGGGGGGGACTACGATGATATGGGGCGGGGTTTGGCTCCTTCTCGGCCTCGCGCTGATCTGGGTCGCCCTGCGCTCCGCGTTGCAGAGACCCTCAAACCTGCAGTAGCGAGGCCGCCTGTAAGGGCGGACGAGCGCGGCGGTTTATCCCGCGATCTCCTGCATAAGACTCAGGAATCGCGCCACTTCTTTTAAACTGTTGTAATGACACAAAGAAACCCGCACACACCCGGACAGCCCAAGTGGGTCAAGGATATTAGACGAATAATGATCCGCCTTGCGCAAATGTGTACGGATACCTTGCTCATTCAACCGGGCCACAACATCGGCCGGATCCACGCCCGCAACGGTCAGGGAAACCAGCCCCTCACGCGCCGGATTGTCCACGCCACCAAGGATCGTCACCCCGGGCATATCCACAAGCCCCGGAAGATTGCCGGTGCCGTGTATCATCGCCGCGGTCAACGCGGCCTCGTGGTCATGGATCGCGGCCCCTGCGGCCGTGATCCGCGCACGTGTATCCGCGTCATCCGACACTTCCCCACCCAGCCATTCCAGATAGGCCGCCACATCCGACAGGGCCGCATAAGCCCCGGTATCGCGCGTGCCCATTTCCCAATTCTCTTCGGGGCCGCCAATCAGCATATTATGCGGCAAACCCGCCAACCGATCGGAAATCCACGCCAGGCCATAGCCATGGCGTGAAAACATCTTGTACGGCGAAATCACATATCCATCGACACCGTAAGAAGCGATGTCGATCTGACCATGGGCGGCATGTTGAATGCCGTCCACGATAATAAGACAGTCAGGCGCCACCGCGCGAATTCTGGCGGCAATCGCGGCCACGTCCACCGCCATCCCAGTCACAGGAGAGGTATGCAGGATCGTTGCAACCGCCAGATCGGGCGAGATTTCAGGGGCATAATCCTCAACCGTGACAGTGCCAGTATCGTTGTCATGGGTTACCAGAACATGAACCTGTCGCGCGACCCTGGCCCAACGCGCCGCCGCGCTGCGGGATGCGGGGTGTTCCAGAGTGCTGCCCAACACCTTGCCCCGCTCGGGCCGGGCGAGGCAGGCGGCGGAAATCAGGCGGAACAGCAATTCCGTACCACTTTCCCCCAAAAAGAACTGCCCCGAGGGCGCGTTCATCATCACCGCCATGTCCGATTTGGCCCTGGCAATGACCCGCCCCAACGCGTGGCTGGCCGGATTGTCCCGCCCCTGATTGTCCGGGATCGCGGCATATTTCACCGACGTTTCCACCACCGAATTCAATGTCAGCGCGCCCCCGGCATTTTCGAAAAAGACGCGCGGCCCCTGGACGGGGCACTCTTTCACATGCGCAAATCGCGCGCGGATTTTTTCCATCAGATCGGGTGCGAATTCTCTTGCCATTGACCGGGCCTCCAAGGTCTGTGTCTGAACGCTAAAGCAAAAAGGCCATCGCAATTCTCGATGGCCTTTTTCCGTTGATGTTACAGCCGCTTACAGTCCCGGGTAGAGCGGGAAACGCGCACACATTTGCGCAACCTCCGCCTTTACCTTTTCTTCCACGGCGGCGTTGCCATCTTCACCATTGGCGGCCAATCCATCGACCACTTCGATAATCCAATCGGCGACCTGGCGGAACTCGGCCTCACCAAAACCGCGGGTGGTTCCTGCGGGCGATCCAAGGCGGATGCCGCTGGTGATGGTCGGCTTTTCCGGGTCAAACGGCACACCGTTCTTGTTACAGGTGATGTGGGCGCGCCCCAGTGCCTTTTCGGTGGCGTTGCCCTTGACCCCTTTGGGGCGCAGATCAACCAGCAACACATGGGTGTCAGTGCCGCCCGTGACAATGTCCAGCCCGCCCTTGATCAGTTGATCCGACAACGCCTGAGCATTCACCACGACCTGTTTGATATAATCCTTGAACTCGGGGCGCAGCGCCTCGCCAAAAGCGACGGCCTTGCCTGCGATGACATGCATCAACGGCCCGCCTTGAATCCCCGGGAAGATCGCGGAATTCACTTTCTTTGCAATGGCTTCGTCATTGGTGAGGATCATGCCTCCGCGCGGTCCGCGCAGGGTTTTGTGGGTGGTCGTGGTCGCCACATGGGCATGGGGGAAGGGCGAAGGATGTTCCCCGGCCGCCACCAGCCCAGCAAAGTGCGCCATGTCCACATGCAAGAGCGCGCCGACACTATCGGCAATCTCGCGCATCCGGGCAAAGTCGATCTGACGCGGAATGGCAGAGCCACCGGCAATGAGCAGCTTGGGCTTATGCTCATTTGCCAGTTCCTGAACCTGATCATAATCCAACAGGTTGTCCTGTTTGCGCACGCCATATTGAACGGCATTGAACCATTTGCCCGACTGGTTGGGTTTGGCTCCGTGTGTCAGGTGGCCACCGGCGTCCAGCGACATGCCAAGAATGGTATCACCGGGCTGCAACAGCGCCTGATACACACCCTGGTTCGCCTGTGAGCCCGAGTTCGGCTGCACGTTGGCGAAGTCACAGCCAAACAGCTCCCTGGCCCGATTAATCGCCAAATTTTCAGCGATATCAACGTATTGGCAGCCGCCATAATAACGCCGACCGGGATAGCCTTCGGCGTATTTGTTGGTCATCACGCTACCTTGTGCCTCCATCACCGCCGCCGAGACGATGTTTTCCGAGGCAATCAGCTCGATCTCGTCACGCTGGCGACCAAGCTCTTTTTCAATCGCGCCAAAGATTTCGGGATCACGCGAAGAGAGCTTTTCGGTAAAGAAACCGGGGTTGGACATGTGGCGGGTCTCCGTCATTACAATAGCCGTTAGATTGGGAGATTTCCTATCGGAAACGCAACGCGGCGGAAAGGCTTGAATGCGACCAATAGGCTTGTCAGTGCGGCAATAAAGGTGCAACTGAGAAACTAACGGGTGGATCGGAACAGGATGCACCGTTTTGGAAACAGGAGCGTTGCGTCGATGGCACTCAAGATCGCTTTTACCGCATCCAACGCGCCGGTGGCGCGCACCGCCCATGCTGCCCTAGTTGGGCGCTACGGAAATATCGAGGAAAATCAATCGGATGTGATTGTCGCGCTTGGCGGTGACGGGTTCATGTTACAGACCCTGCACCGCACACAGGAATTGGACAAACCGGTCTATGGGATGAACCGGGGCACCGTCGGGTTCTTGATGAACGAATACGGCGAAAGCGATCTGGTCGAACGGTTGGAGGCCGCCGAAGAGGAGGTAATCAACCCCCTTTCCATGCGCGCCACCTGTTCCGACGGATCGGTTCACGAGGCTTTGGCGATCAACGAAGTGTCGGTTCTGCGGATGGGTCCACAGGCGGCGAAATTGAAGATCACGGTGGACGGAAGATTGCGGATGGAAGAGCTTGTCTGTGACGGCGCACTGGTAAGTACGCCAGCGGGATCAACGGCTTACAACTATTCCGCCCATGGTCCGATCCTGCCGATCGGGTCCGATGTTCTGGCCCTGACCGCGATTGCGCCGTTCCGTCCGCGCCGTTGGCGAGGGGCGCTTTTGCCCAAGGCGGCCGCAGTGCGGATCGACGTGCAGGAAGCGGAAAAGCGCCCGGTAATGGCCGATGCGGATTCGCGCTCGGTCGAAGATGTCATCCGCGTCGAAATCCGTTCGGAACCCGAAATCGCCCATCGAATCCTGTTCGACCCCGGCCATGGGCTGGAAGAACGGTTGATCCGCGAGCAATTCGTCTGACCTCCGTTAATATTCGCCGCAAACGAGGCGAATCGGGGGGTGACAAACGGGTGCAGGCGCGGCACCAATGCGGCACCGGGACCCGCACCCCCCGCCCATGCGGTCGATCGTTACCCCAGCGTACGGTCGGGGGGCGCCGCGCCAGGGCGAATCCGTTTATGGATGGGTCTGGCCGGGTTCGGATGGCTCACCTCAGCAGGGCGCGGGCGATGTCTTCGCGGATGGTGCCTGCGTCGATCATGGCCCTGGCGATGTCGTCGATCTGATCCCCCACCGCTCCGGCAGCGATGGCGACATTGCGGGCGTGCAGTCCCATGTGCCCGCGCTGAATGCCTTCGGTCGCCAGGGCACGCAGAGCAGAGAAGTTTTGAATCAACCCGGTGGCCGCAATAACCCGGCCAAGCCGGTCGGCCGTTGTCACTCTCATGATCCCAAGCGCGGCCTGTGCCGTCGGGTGCGCCCGCGTGGCACCGCCCACGATGCCCACAGGCATGGGCAGTTCGATATGCCCCACGAGGTCGCCATTGGCGGCTTTTTCAAAACGGGTCAGGGGACCATAGCCACCTTGACCCTGCGCCGCAAAGGCGTGGGCTCCGGCCTCGAGCGCACGGGTATCGTTGCCAGTGGCCAGCGCCACCGCGCTTACCCCGTTCATAATGCCCTTGTTATGGGTGGCCGCGCGATAGGGATCAGCAGCAGCAAAGGCATAAGCGTTCAAAATCCCATCCACCGTCTCTGCGCCGATTTCGGTCTCTGGCCATGTGGCCGTCGCCCGCATCAGGCGCCGGTCCGCAAGGTTGGACAGGATACGCAGACCCACGCTGCCGCCGGTCCATCGTTCCAGATGTGGTGCCAGGGTTTCGGCCATGGTGTTCACCGCATTGGCCCCCATGGCGTCGCGCACATCCACGATCAGGTGCAGCACGAGAAACGGTGGCACGATCCTCGGATCGATATCACGAAATCCTCCGCCCAGTTCCACCAGCATCGGGTCACAGGCGTTACACAGATCCGCGATGTCGTCCCGCCGGGCCAGAAGCGTATCGCGGGCGGCTTCAAGATCATGGAGTCCCGTGATCTGAATCTGGGCAATCATCTGTGGATCATCCGCATCCGTCGTCACACCCCCGGTTTCCCGACATGCACGGGCACCGTTACAGACAGCAGCCACGACGCTTGATTCCTCGGTGGCCATGGGGACCAGAACGTCCACCCCGTCCACGATCAGGTTGGTGGCAACGCCCAAGGGGATCGCCAGCGTGGAAATCACATTCTCCGACAGGTTTTCGGCCATATCCCCATCATGGCCGGCGGCCAGGCCGAGATGAGCCGTTACGCTCTCTGGCAATTCGGTGGCCTTTGCGACCGTGGCAAGCCGTTGCTGTCGCGAGAGGTTGTGAAACCCCGGTATCCTTGAGGTGGTCATGTGCGCGCCCTTTCCCTGTTTGCCACAGGGGACAAGGCCGCGCGCGCCCTGTCAATTGCGACGTGGGGGCGGAATGCCAAAGCCGTGGCAAGGCATTTCCGCTTCAGTCTGTTCAAAATCTGATCTGGAACGGCAAGAACGCCGATGACAGACCAAGGGCAGGCCCATCCCACCTGCCCGCCATTTCAAAACAAAACACCCTCGCGGATATCCGCGAGGGTGTGGTGTGTGCAAAAGCCAGTGCAGGGTCCACTCAGGGGCGTCAGCCCTTGGCCAGGCCCAGCCCCTGCAACGCCACGGTGATTTCATCAAGGATCAGCGGATCGTCGATGGTTGCGGGCATTTTCCATTCGGTGCCGTCGGCGATTGCCACCATGGTGCCACGCAGGATCTTGCCCGAGCGGGTTTTGGGCAGGCGGTCGACAACGGTGGCCATCTTGAAGGCCGCAACCGGGCCGATTTGATCACGGACCATTTTCACAACCTCTTTCACCACGTCGCCATGATCGCGATCCACACCCGCATTCAGGCAGAGGAAGCCCAGCGGCACCTGCCCCTTGAGCGCATCCGCCACGCCGATCACGGCGCATTCGGCCACGTCGGGATGGGCGGCCAGTACTTCCTCCATTGCGCCGGTGGACAGGCGGTGCCCGGCGACGTTGATCACGTCATCGGTGCGCGCCATGATATAGACATAGCCGTCTTCGTCCATCATCCCCGCATCGCCGGTTTCGTAATAGCCGGGGAAGGTGTTGAGATAGCTTTTGTGAAATCTTTCCTCGGCATTCCAGAGATTAGGCAAGGTGCCCGGCGGCAGCGGCAGTTTGATCGCAATCGCGCCCAGCGTACCGGGTTCAACCGGGTGGCCCCCATCGTCAAGGACGGTCACGTCATACCCGGGCATGGGCACGGTGGGCGAGCCGAGTTTGGTGGGCAATTCCTCGATCCCGATCGGGTTCGCGGCGATGGACCAGCCGGTTTCGGTCTGCCACCAGTGATCCACCACCGGCGTGCCCAACTGGTCCTGCGCCCAGACAATCGTATCCGGGTCGGCGCGTTCCCCGGCCAGATAGACCTGTTTCAGACAGGAAAGGTCGTATTTCCTGACGAATTCCCCAGTCGGGTCTTCGCGTTTCACCGCGCGGAAGGCAGTGGGGGCGGTGAAAAAGCTTTTCACATTATGTTCGGAAATCACCCGCCAGAAGGTGCCTGCGTCGGGCGTGCCCACGGGTTTGCCTTCGAACACGATGGTGGTGTTGCCGTGGATCAGTGGTCCATAGCAGATATAGGAGTGCCCCACGACCCAGCCCACATCCGACGCGGCCCAGAACACATCACCGGGATCGACGTTATAGAGGTTCTTCATGGTCCAGTTCAGCGCCACCAGATGACCCGCCGTGTGACGGATCACGCCCTTGGGCTGGCCGGTGGTGCCCGAGGTATAGAGGATATAGGCCGGGTGGTTGCCTTCGACCGGGACACATTCTGCCGGTTCGACCCCGTACTGGAACCCGTGCCAGTTGACGTCACGACCCTCTTCCAGATGGGCGACCTCCTGCTCACGCTGGAAGATCACACAGAAGTCGGGCTGGTGTTCGGATTGCTCAAGCGCGCCATCCAGCAGCGGTTTGTAATGCACCACGCGCCCCGGCTCCAACCCGCAAGACGCGGCGATGATCGCCTTGGGCTTGGCGTCATCAATCCGCACGGCAAGTTCATGGGCGGCAAAGCCCCCAAACACCACCGAATGCACCGCGCCAAGGCGGGCACAGGCCAGCATGGCCTCTAACGCTTCGGGGATCATGGGCATGTAGATGATAACCCGGTCGCCCTTTTCCACACCCTTGGCGCGCAGCGCCCCGGCCAGCATGGCCACGCGGTTGCGCAGGTTCACATAGGTGATCCGCCGGGTGACGCCGGTGATCGGACTGTCATGCACGATGGCCACCTGATCGCCGCGCCCGGATTCAACATGACGGTCCACCGCATTCCAGCAGGTATTGACCCGCGCATCGGCAAACCATTCATAAAGGTTGCCGCCCTTGTCAAACAGAGCCTTGCTGGGTTTTCGATCCCAGTCGATCGCCTCGGCGGCCTTCATCCAGAAGGCTTCCGGGTCTGCCTTCCAACCTTCGTAAACGTCGCGGTAACTCATGGCATACTCCTCCATTCGATGTTCCGGGTGTATCCGGACGACAGGTTAGCCGGAAAGAACACGGGGAGCCATAGCGTCAGTTTGGCTTACCCCAATCCCGCTGTCCCACAAGACCAGAGCGGCAGACCCAAAGCCCCGCCGCGATTTATGACGCAATGCGGGAAATGGCGGCTTTGGGTTCACAAGGACTGATGTTGCAGAATGCGTGAACGGCTGCTTTCAGGTGAAGAACTTGTGTTTACTGTCGAAAAAATGATAAAAATGATACTGACTTTTAGCGTCGGATCGGCGTGTGTCCTACGAAGGAGTGCCTTGATGGTATCGCTGCGCCCGCTATTGCTTCCCATGATTTCAATCGTTGCGACGTTAAACGCCCAGATGGCTTTTGGACAACAAGAATCAGATTTCCCTGGTTGGATAACAGGATGTTCAGCGGGACCATTCGGCAGTGAAAGATGCCCGGCCCGTGAGGCGGCGAAAGTCATGTCATCGCTGCCGATCGGCCTGTTGGAACGTGAACTTCCCAATGCGGATTTCGAAAGTTTTGCGCTGGAAGAGGCCATGCGCCGGGCGGGCGCTGCGGCATTCGCAAAAGCGTCAGGCGGCAGTTGTGATACGGTAGATCAGGCTTTGGTCGCAGCCGAAATCATAAGGACCAAAATCCCGACCAAAACCCGCCTTACAGGAGTTGAAGCGCAGCTCTTTGGTCATCTTGTTCGCATCGTGAAAAACGCAATTGAATATGTAGCCGACGGCTGCTGATATTTTGATCGGCGCTGTGGAATGCGCAACGGGGGATGCCTTGCAGATCGATACCGGCAACAGCCAGTGGGTCTGGCGCGATTGCGCAAAACTGCGCAAAGTCAGGGTCAAACCCGGCTTTGTGCCCCATATCGCCCCCCCTTGAAGCGTTTCCGGCGATTACCGTGATCCAACAATAATCGGAAACGCTTTATCATCCGTATTGCGCCACCGGCGTGCCGGCGATGGCGGCCATGTTCAGCAAACCGCGCGCGGTGATGGCCGGGGTGACAATATGGGCGCGGTTGCCCATACCCATCAGGATTGGCCCGACCTCAAGCCCGCCGGTTTTCATCTTGAGAATATTGCGCACGCCGCTGGCGGCATCGGCATGGGCAAAGATCAACACATTCGCCGCGCCGGTCATGCGGTTGCCAGGCAGAAGCCGGTCGCGCAGTTCGGCATCAAGCGCGGCATCCACGTTCATTTCGCCCTCGTACTGGAAATCACGGAATTCGGCGTCCAGCATGTCAATCGCCGCGCGCAGGCGGGCCCCCGACCCTTGCGGTTGGTTGCCGAATTGAGATTGGGAACAGAAGGCGATTTTCGGCTCCAACCCAAAGCGGCGCACATGGCGCGCGGCACCAATGGCGGTTTCAAAAATCTGTTCCGGCGTGGGAAGGGACCACACATGGGTGTCGGCGATGAACAGCGGCCCGTCTTCGAGGATCATCAGCGACAGCGCGCCATGGGGGCGCAGTTCGTCCGTGCCCAGCACCTAGTTCACATAGTTGAGATGCCAGCGATATTCGCCGAACGCGCCACAGATCAAACTGTCTGCTTCCCCGCGATGCACCATGATCGCGCCAATCGCCGTGGTATTTGTGCGCATGATCGCGCGGGCTAGGTCCGGTGTCACGCCGCGCCGGGCCATAAGTCTGTGATAGCTTTCCCAATAGTCACGATAGCGGTCATCGCGTTCGGGATTGACGATGCTCACGTCGCGCCCCGGGCGGATGGTCAGGCCAAGCCGTTCACAGCGGCGTTCGATCACATCGGGGCGACCGATCAGGATGGGAGTTTCGGTGGTTTCCTCCAGGATCGCCTGTGCCGCGCGCAGCACCGCTTCGTTTTCGCCTTCGGCAAAAACGATCTTGCGGCTGGCCGTGCGGGCCGCTTCGAACACCGGGCGCATCAGCAGGGCGGATTTGAACACCGATTGATTCAGAATTTCACGATAGGCGTCCAGATCGTCGATGGGGCGCGTCGCCACCCCGGAGTCCATCGCCGCCTTGGCCACGCTTGAGCTGACCACCCCCACCAGCCGCGGGTCAAACGGTTTGGGGATCAGGTAATCGGCACCAAAGGTGAGTTGTTCGCCCTTGTAAGCCGCCGCTGCCTCGGCGCTTGTCGTGGCACGAGCCAGCGCGGCGATCCCGTCGATACAGGCCAGTTGCATCCGGTCGTTGATCTCGGTTGCGCCCACATCCAGCGCCCCGCGAAAGATGAAGGGAAAGCACAGCACGTTGTTGACCTGGTTCGGGAAATCGCTGCGCCCCGTGGCGATGATGGCGTCCGGCGCAACGCTGCGCACTTCGTCGGGCAGGATTTCAGGCGTGGGGTTGGCCAGAGCAAAGACAATCGGTTGCGGCACCATCTTCGCCACCATGCCAGGGGTCAACACGCCGGGGCCGGAGAGGCCAAGGAACATGTCGGCCCCCTCGATCACCTGATCCAGCGTTCGCAGATCGGTAGGTTGGGCATAGACCGCCTTTTGCGGGGTCATGTCTTCGGTGCGACCCTTATAAACCACGCCGTGAATATCACAGAGCCAGACGTTTTCGCGTTTCACCCCAAGTTTCAGCAGCATATTGAGACAGGCAATCCCCGCCGCGCCGCCGCCGGTGGAGACGATCCTGATATCTTCGAACCGCTTGCCCGCAACGTGCAGCGCATTGGTCGCCGCCGCGCCGACCACGATGGCGGTGCCGTGCTGGTCATCGTGGAACACCGGGATGTTCATCCGTTCGCGGCACAGTTTTTCAACGATGAAACAATCGGGGGCCTTGATATCCTCGAGATTGATCGCGCCGAAGGTGGGGCCAAGGGCACAGACGATCCCGGCCAGTTTTTCCGGGTCTTTTTCATCCACCTCGATATCGAAACAGTCGATATTGGCGAAATTCTTGAACAGAACCGCCTTGCCCTCCATCACCGGTTTTGAGGCCAGCGCGCCGATATTGCCAAGCCCCAGCACGGCCGACCCGTTGGACACCACCGCCACGAGGTTTTGCCGCGCGGTATAGCGGGCGGCGGTGGCGGGGTCGGATTTGATTTCCAAACACGCCTCGGCCACCCCCGGCGAATAGGCGCGGGACAGGTCGCGACCATTGGCCAGCGGCTTGGTCGCCCGGATCTCCAGCTTTCCCGGTTTGGGGTATTCGTGGTAAGACAATGCCGCCTGTCGCAGCGCTTCCTTGGGATCAGTGGACATATCCGGGCCTTTTGGGTTGATGTTGAGCCGGGGCTTTTGAAACTGGTTTAACGTTAAACTACGCTTGACGCGAGGGAAAGCGCGGTTTTCGTGTGTCGCCCCTGTGCCGTCTCTGCAGAGTGTCGCAGCCACCCGTTGCAATTTGGTGAAGCCCGACGCCCCCCCGCGAAACCCCTTGCGTGTCGGGCGATCCGGGGCAACACTGCCCTTCAGACCAACGCGAGGGACCGCCATGTCATTGATGGATGACGCACGCAAGGTGCGCGACAACGCCTATGCCCCCTATTCCCATTTCAAGGTGGGCGCGGCCTTGCGCACCCCCTCGGGCAAGGTGTTCACCGGGTGCAACGTGGAGAACGTCGCCTATCCCGAAGGCACATGCGCCGAGGCCGGGGCGATTGCGGCCATGATCGCGGCGGGCGAAACCGAATTTACCGAGGCGGTGGTCATTGCCGACAGCGCCAGCCCCGTCACCCCGTGTGGCGGCTGCCGCCAGAAGCTGGCCGAATTCGGCAAGGGCAGTGCGCGCATCACCATGGCCACGGTGGATGGGAACGTGCTGGTCATGACCTTGGCCGAGCTATTGCCCGGCGCGTTCTCCCAATCGCATATGGATCTGGACGGGTAACATGGATGCACGCGCGGTGATCGCAACCCTGCGGGACGGGGAGGTGCCGTCGGCAGAGGCGTTGCAATGGTTCGCGCGCGGGTTGGCCGACGGGTCGGTCAGCGACGCCCAGGCGGGTGCCTTTGCCATGGCCGCATTGCTGAATGGATTGGGGGATGAGGGCCGGGTGGCGTTGACCCTTGCCATGCGCGACAGCGGCGAGGTGTTGCGCTGGCACATGGATCGCCCCGTGTTGGACAAGCATTCCACGGGCGGTATCGGGGATTGCGCGTCGCTTGTGCTGGCCCCTGCCCTTGCGGCCTGTGGGGCATGTGTGCCGATGATTTCCGGGCGCGGGTTAGGACACACGGGGGGTACGCTGGACAAGCTGGAGTCGATCCCCGGATTTCAAACGGGTTTGAGCGAAGCGCGGTTCCGGGAGGTTGTGACCGACACCGGCGCGGCGATCGTCAGCGCCAGCGCCCGTACCGCCCCCGCCGACAAACGGCTATATGCGGTGCGCGACGTCACGGCGACGGTCGAGAGCCTTGATTTAATCACCGCCTCCATATTGTCCAAAAAGCTGGCGGCGGGGCTGGAGGGGCTGGTGCTTGACGTCAAGGTGGGCAGCGGCGCGTTTATGAAGACCCTGCCCGAAGCGCAGGCCTTGGCGATCGCGCTGGTGGAAACCGCCAATGCCGCCGGGTGCCGTACCTCGGCGGTGATCACCGACATGGACCAGCCGCTTGTGCCATCGCTTGGCAACGCGTTGGAGGTGGCCGAAGTGATGCGGGTGCTGAGCGGCTCTGTCGGGGGGCGCATGGTGAACTTGTGCAGCGCGCTGGGGGGTGTGGTTCTGGCCAATGCCGGATTGGCGCAGGACGTGACCGAAGGGGCCGGTGCCATTGCCCGCGCCATCGCCGACGGGCGCGCCGCCGACGTTTTTGGCCGCATGGTTGCGGCCCAGGGTGGGCCGGTGACATTCGTTGAAAAATGGCAACGGTTCCTGCCCGAGGCCACGGTGATCCGCGAAATCCCCGCCCCCTGCGCGGGATATGTAACCGCAATCCAGGGCGAGGCGTTGGGGTTGGCCGTGGTCGAGCTTGGCGGTGGACGGCAGGTGGAAAGCGATGTGGTGAACCCCGCCGTGGGCCTGTCCGACGTCGTGGGGCTGGGTCAACCGATCGCCAGAGGCCAACCGCTGGCGCGTATTCACGCCGCCCGCGAAGATGCGGCGGACCGGGCCGAACGGACAGTGATCAACGCGATTGAAATCGCGGATCAGGGCCCCGGACCCGGCCCGCTTATACATGAAAGGGTGGGATGAATGGCGCGGGCGTTTCTTGTGGTGATCGACAGTGTCGGTATCGGCGGTGCGCCGGATGCGGACCGGTTTTTCAACGGCACCCTGCCCGATACCGGGGCCAACACGGTGGGGCATATCGCCGAAACCGTCGGGTTGAACCTGCCCGTGCTGGACGGGCTGGGGCTGGGCCGCGCCGTGGAGTTGGCCAGCGGCACGATTCCCCCCGGGATGGGGGCAACGCCCACCGGGCGCTGGGGCGCGGCGATTGAGGTCAGCCCGGGCAAGGACACCCCGTCCGGCCATTGGGAAATCGCAGGTGTGCCGGTGCCGTGGGACTGGCACTATTTCCCCGACACCGCGCAATCCTTTGACGACGATCTGCTGGCCATGGTCTGTGAACTGGCCGGGACCGGCGGCACGCTGGGCAATTGTCACGCCAGCGGCACGGCGATTATCGAAGCCGAAGGCGCGCGGCATCTCAAAACCGGCTGGCCGATCTGTTACACCTCGGCCGACAGCGTGTTCCAGATTGCCGCGCATGAGGAACATTTCGGGCTGGACCGGCTGTTGCGCCTGTGCGCCGACATGGCCCCCACCCTGCACGCCATGAAGGTGGGACGAGTCATCGCCCGCCCCTTTATCGGAGAGCCGGGCCACTTTGAACGCACGGCCAACCGTCGCGATTTCGCGATTGCGCCCCCCGCGCCCACCCTGTTGGATCACGCCCATAGCGCCGGACGCGACACCCATGCGATTGGCAAGATCGGCGACATCTTTTCCATGCGCGGAATCAGCGATCTGCGCAAAGGGACGGATGCCGATTTGATGGGGCATCTTGGCGATCTGGTGGATCAGGCAGCCGAGGGTAGCCTGACCTTTGCCAATTTTGTCGAGTTCGATTCGAAATACGGCCACCGCCGGGATGCGCGCGGTTATGCCGATGCTTTGGAATGGTTCGACCGCGAGCTGGGTGCGCTTCTGCCCCGGTTACGCCGCGATGACATGTTGCTGATCACTGCCGATCACGGCAATGACCCGACCTGGCCCGGCACCGATCACACCCGCGAACAGGTGCCGGTTCTGATCGCCGGACAGGGCGCGGGGCCATTGGGACAGATGCATTTTGCCGATATCGGTGCCACTGTGGCGGCGCATCTGGGACTGGAGAACCGGGGTGCCGGAGAAAGCAGGCTATGAGCGTGGCAGACAGCATGGCGGATTTGCCCAAAGTAGAACTGCACCTGCATCTGGAAGGCGCGGCCCCGCCCGCCTTTATCCGCGGGCTGGCACAGGAGAAATCGGTTGATCTCTCGGGGATCTTCACCCGAAATGGTGGCTATGCCTTCAAAGACTTCCGCCATTTTCTGTCGGTTTACGAAGCCGCAACCAGCGTGTTGACCGGGCCGGAAGACTTTCGCCGCCTGACCCGCACCGTGCTGGAGGAAAGCGCCGCCAATGGCGTGGTTTATACCGAACTGTTCCTGTCGCCCGATTTCTGTGGTGGCGGCGATCTGCCGGCATGGCGCGATTATCTGCACGCAATGGAAGAGGCCGCGACGGAAGCCGAGGCACAGGACGGAATCACCGCCCGTGGCATTATCACCTGCATCCGCCATTTCGGCCCCGAAAAATCACGCCCCATTGCCGAATGCGCCGCCGAAACGGCAGGCGATTTCATCACCGGATTCGGCATGGGGGGCGACGAAAGCGTGGGGCATCAGGGGGATTACGCCTGGGCCTTTGATTGTGCGCGCGAAGCCGGGTTGCGTTTGACCACCCATGCAGGCGAATGGGGCGGTGCGCAAAGCGTGCGCGAGGCGCTGGACGATCTGCGCGTCGACCGCATCGGCCACGGTATTGGTGCCTGGGATGACAGAACACTGGTCAAGCGGATTGCCGAAACCGGCGTGACGCTTGAGGTCTGTCCCGGGTCCAACGTCGCCCTTGGCCTTTATCCCGACCTGTCCGCCCACCCGATTGCGCGCTTGCGCGAGGCGGGCGTGAATGTCACGGTCAACACCGATGACCCGCCGTTTTTCCACACCACGATGCGGCAGGAATACGAAAATCTGGCGCGCGTCTTCGGGTGGACCGAAGACGATTTTCGTGCCCTGAATGAAACGGCGCTTGCGGCGGCGTTTTGCGATGATGCCACCCGCGATGCGGTAGCAAAGAGATTGGAGGCCCCATGGACACCGAAATGAATGACCCACACCTGACCATTGTCGATCATCCGCTGGTGCAACACAAGCTGACACTGATGCGCGAGGTGGGCACCTCGACCGCCGTGTTCCGTCAACTGTTGCGGGAAATCAGCCAGTTTCTGGCCTATGAAATCACCCGCAACCTGCCGATGACAACCAAAACCATCGACACGCCACTTCAACCGATGGACGCGCCCGTTTTGGCCGGGCGCAAGCTGGCGCTGATCTCGATCCTGCGCGCGGGCAACGGGTTGCTGGATGGGATGCTGGAGCTGATTCCCTCGGCACGGGTGGGATTTGTCGGACTGTATCGCGACGAAGAAACGCTGGAGCCGGTACAGTATTATTACAAGGTGCCCGACCATCTGGACGAACGGTTGGTGATCGCGGTGGACCCCATGCTCGCCACCGGCAACTCCAGCGCGGCGGCGATTGATCTGTTGAAGAAATCGGGGGCGACGAACATCCGCTTCCTGTGCCTTCTGGCCGCGCCCGAAGGGGTGGCCCGCATGAAAGAGGCGCACCCGGATGTGCCTATTGTCACCGCCAGCCTAGACAGCCATTTGAATGACCAAGGGTATATCGTGCCGGGTCTGGGCGATGCCGGAGACCGGATGTTCGGAACCAAGTGATCCCCCCGTGAGCGAGATGTGAGCCAGATGCGATCCGCAATCGGCGGTTTTCCCGCGCGCCATCCGGTTTTACGGGGAAAACCGGGTTTACTCGCCCCGCGGGATCGGGCAAAGTTGTCACTATATCTTGTGGGGGCAAGACATGAAAATGACGAGAGTTATTGCAATCGCTGTGATTGCAGCTTCGCTGGGCCTTGTGGCTGCTGACGCCAAGACGTTGAGAAATGCCGATGAACCGGCAGAGTTTCCGCCTGCGTCCTACAAGGGCAAGCAATATGTGGACAGCCGTGGCTGTGTCTATATCCGGGCGGGTATTGACGGGCTTGTGACATGGGTGCCGCGCGTGGCGCGGAACCGGACGGTGATCTGTGGTGCTCAGCCCACTTTCGCCAAGGCCCCGGTGGCAAAACCGGCGGCACCGGCCAAAACGGCCAAAGTGATCAAGCCCAAGCCGAAACCCGCCGCGAAACCGGCGGCCATCAAGGCAAAACCTGCCCCCAAACCCAAGGCGGCCCCCAAGAAAGTTGTGCGCAAGGCCAAGCCGACCCCCAAACGCGTGGTGAAGGCCAAACCGGTGCCCCAACACACACGCAAACGCCTCGCACCCAAACGCCCCGCACCCAAACGCATTGTGAAGGCCAGGCCCAAGCCGGTTGTGGTCAACCGTCCCGCACCTGTGGCGACGGCGCAGGCGCCTAAACTGCGGACCCCCAAAGTACGGCCCCCCAAGGTTCGGACCCCCAAGGTTCGGGTGATCAAGAAACCAGTTCCGGCAACCGCTGTGGCGACGCGCAAGGTTGTCACGGCGCGCAAAGCCGCGCGCGGCCAGGCAAGGCCCGGCCCGATGCCCAAGACCACCTCGTCCTGCGCCGAGTTGACCGGGATAAGCCACCTCTATGGCGGATCGGGCAGCGCGGTACGCTGTGGCCCTCAGGCGGATCACCCCGGCGCGGTGGTCGCCCGGCAAGCGGTGACCGTGATGCGCGGTGGCAAGCAGGTGGTGGTGAAACAACGCGTGGTGCGCAAAACCCCGGCGGCGACAACCGCAGCGGCACAGGCCCCCGTCACTGGCCAGACCCGAGTGGTGCCGGGCCATGTTTACACGACCCAGCAGGAAACCAAAAAGGCCCCTGCAAAGCCCCCCAGGGGATATCGCACCGCATGGAACGACGACCGGCTGAACGACAGACGCGCACATCAGACGCTGGACGGGATGCGCAAAACCGATCTGGTGTGGACACGCACCGTGCCGCGCAAGCTTTATGAACGGCATACCGGGCGCGTGGTAAACCATCTGCACCCCAAGCTGGTATATCCCTATACCAGCATGGAACAACAGCGTGCGGCCACGCTCTCTGCCAAGGGCAAGGTTGCGGGCAGGCCCACGAAATCGGTGAAGAAAGCTGTGAAGACCCGGCAGACACAACAGGTCAAGAAAGTGGTGCGCAAGACGACCGGATCAACGGCGACGAAACCCCGCGTTTCAACACGCACGACGTCCAAGGCGACGGGCAAAGCCGCGTCGCGCTATGTCCAGGTAGGCACGTTTGGTGTTCCGGCCAACGCGCGCAACTCTGCCGCTCGGCTCAAGGCCGCAGGACTGCCGGTGCGGACCAGCACCTTTACCCGCAAAGGCAAACAGTACCAGATCGTTCTGGCTGGTCCCTTCAAAGATACAGATCTGGGCAGCGCCCTGAACCGCGCCCGCAAGGCCGGGTTCCGAGACGCGTTCGTGCGCAAGTAATACTGGAGTGCCGGAAGGACTGTTTGCCAAAGCACCCTTCGGCACTTCGCGCGCAGCACTCTGATCTGCGGGTAAAAACCGCGCTCCGATCCGGGCACCCCACGATTTTTACATAAAAAATCGCGCTCCAGTCTCAGAGGAATCCGCGCCATTTCAGGACCGCGAGCAACAGCGCCGCCACCCCCAGCAAATTGACCGCGAGGCTTGCCAAAAGGCTGAGTATGGCTCCCTTGCGCCGGTCGGCGGGGTCAATGGACAGCAGGTGATCGCGGATACGGTCATGAGCCTGTGCCACGGCCCCGGTATCGACCCTGCGGCGCAGTTTGGGGTGGGTTTCCAAGGCCATCGCCTGTGCAATCATCTCTCCATCCCGGTGCAGATGCCGGGGCAGCCGACGCCCGGCCCGCGACATCCGCGCGACAAAGCCACCACGGCGCAGACCCAACCGGGCCGCTAACAGATCGTTCAACGCGTCGGCATGAGCGCTGGCCATCAAAGAATCACGCATCCGTTTTCTCCCGAACCTCAGGCTACCCCCCTCCCGCGCGCGTCTCAAGAGCGGCAACAGGCGAGGCTTCACGTTGGCAGCAAAAGCAGCTAGGGCTTGTTTCCATGTTGAACATGATCGAACACCCCGCGCCCCGGCCAGTGGATCAGCCGCCCCTTGTCATCGTACATGGCCTCTATGGCTCTGCCCGCAATTGGAGCGTGATTGCCAAACGTCTGTCGGATGAGCGCCGGGTGATCGCGGTAGATCAGCGCAACCACGGACTCAGCCCCTGGGAAGACAGTCACAGCTATCCCGACATGGCCGCCGATCTTTCCGAAGTCATCGAGACATTGGGCGCGCCTGTCGATGTGCTTGGCCATTCCATGGGCGGCAAGGCAGCCATGACGCTTGCCCTGACCCGCCCCGAACTGGTCAACCGGCTGATCGTGGCCGACATTGCCCCGGTGGCTTATGGCCACAGCCAGATTCAGTATATCGAGGCGATGCGCCAGGTGGACCTGTCGCGTATTGCAAAACGCAGCGACGCCACGGAGCAACTGTCCCGCACCGTGGAGGACCCCACCCTGATCAGCTTTTTCACCCAGTCGCTGGACGTGAAGGAGCGGCGCTGGCGGCTGAACCTTGATACCCTTGCCCGTGACATGGAATTGATCCTGGGGTTCCCGGAAATCGAGGGGCAGTTCACCGGCCCCACCCTGTTCCTGTCCGGCGCGCTGTCGGACTATGTCAAACGCGAAGATCGCGATCTCATCAAGAAGCTGTTTCCGGCGGCGAAATTCTTCAAGATCCCCAACGCCGGGCATTGGTTACACGCCGAACGGCCCCGGGAATTCGAGGCCGCTGTGCGTCACTGGCTGAATGCCACCTGAAAGAACGGGGGGAACCCGGCGCGGGTCATCCGTTTTCGTAAACCGCCTTGGCCACGAAATAGGTCACCGGAATCGCCACGACAAACCCGATCAGGGCTGAAATCACAACCGGGTACATGGTGTCATATCCAGCCACCAGAGCCGCGATCATGAAACACCCCATAAGGGTTGAGCCGATGAACAAGTGAAAAATGAGAGCTAGGCGCAGCATGGGTTTCCCTTTCCAGTGCCAATCGCGTTTCCGACGCCGACCCTAGGGCGGGTCGGCTGGGGCGTCCTTGATCTGGGTCAGAAAAATCGAGTTCCCGATCTATCTTTGACGGCGCAGTCCCGCCAATGTCCAAACCCAAAACCCACATGAGGCTGGCATCGGGGCAGGAACTATAGGTCCGTATTGCCCCCCGGGGTGCCAGTACCCGGGGCACCAGTTTCCGGCGTGCCCGTACCAGGTGTACCATCAGTGCCCGGCGTGCCGCCCGCCGGCCCCGGAATCCCCGATTCGCCGTAATGTTCCACATAGACATCCAACCCCTTGGGGTCATGGGCGTCCAGAAACGCTTCTATCTCTTCGATCGTCGGGTTGTTCTCGCGAATAAAGTCGATCGCTTCCACCAACACGTCCCGCATACGGTCAGGCGGCGCGTCGGAAAAATCGGTCACCTGCCCACCCCAGCGCGGCCCGCCCAGATAGACGGCGGCGAACATCACCTTGGCCTTGGTTTCTGGCGTCCCGCCCACACGGAGGGCGTCGTAGAACATCCGGTGGACCTCTTGCCACGTAGTGGCGTGGAAGGTGGGGAGCGATTCATTGCCAATTCCGCAATAGGCGTCGTGGATCGTGGCCGCATTGACGAACTCCCGGCTCGTCGGGTTCCCGATAATCGAATGGAACACCCGTGGTATCGAGGCACCGTCGGTCAGGGTCTGCACCGGTGCGCGCCATCCGCGGTTGTGAGTATCCACAAAGGTCAGCGGCTCGGCCGTGGGATAGAACACCAGCGGGCGGGCCGGAATCCGGGTCGGGCGGCTTCGGTCAAGTTGGACCGGCCCATTCACGAACCGGCAGAGCGGTGCCGACGGGCCGCTGCAATGGGCACCAGCTGTGGCCACACGCGCATTGGCCAGATCGCTGGTGGTTTCAAAATGTGTGCAGGCCGCAAATGCAAAAAGGCCGGCGAGGGCAGAAAGGAAAGGTCGCATGATACTCGGACCTCTGTGTTGCAAAAGAGTTCGTTCAATTTCCTCAACATGCCACTGAATGGGCGAAAAAATCAAGTCCCGTGCGATAAAAACGCGATCACAAACAGGATCAGGTCAGGACGTGCAGTAGCCGCAGGAGGGTTTTTGATTCGCCTCATCCATTTGCCCCGTCCAACGGGGCCGACGTTTGATGGGTGATCCTGTGCCCTGCGGGCCGGGGTCAGACGGCCAGGTATTTCTGGCTGATCCCGGGATCCGCCGCCAGCACATCAAACCCACCCTGCCAGCGCACCGCCCCTTTTTCGATGATCAGCGCGCGATCTGCAACCGCACGGGCAAAATGCAGGTTTTGTTCCGAAATCAGAACAGACAGGCCTTCGCGTTTCAATTCGGCAATCACCCGGGCCATTTGTTCCACGATCACCGGAGCGATCCCTTCGCTGGGTTCATCCAGCAGCACCGCCCTGGGGTTGCCCATCAGCGTGCGGGCGATGGTCAGCATCTGTTGTTCGCCACCCGAAAGCTGTTTGCCCAGATTGCCCCGCCGCTCGGCAAGGTTGGGAAAGAGATCGAACAGATGTTCCAGCGTCCAGACCGGCGCGTCCGGGCGTGGCGGGCGACGACCCACTTCAAGGTTCTCGGCCACGGTCAGATCGGGAAAGACCCGGCGTTCTTCGGGCACATATCCGATCCCGGCGCGACAGATCATGTGCGGCGGCAGTTTCATCAGCGACTGGCCATCATAGGTGATGATCCCCGTCTTGGTCGTCACCATGCCGATGATGCATTTCATCGTGGTGGTTTTGCCCGCGCCATTCCGGCCCAGAAGCGCGACCACTTCGTTTTCGCCCACCTCAAGCGTCACCCCGTTCAGGATCTGGGCCCGGCCATAGCGGGCGGTCAGGTTGGTCACCTCAAGCATCTGCGTTTTCCTGTCCCGCCCCCTGACCAAACACGGTGCCGCCCCCAAGATAAACCTCTTGCACCAAGGGGTTTTCGCGGATCTCGGCACCGCTGCCTTCTGCGATCAGCTCGCCCCGGTTCAACACGAGGATGCGGTGGGCATGGGTAAACACCACGTCCATATCATGTTCGGTAAACAGCACGCTGACCCCACGGTTTTCGACGATCCCGGCGGTAAGCTCCATCAACGCGATACGTTCCGAAGGGGCCATGCCCGCAGTGGGTTCATCCATCAGCAAAAGCGCCGGATCATGGGCCAGCGCGATGGCCAGCTCCAGCTGTTTCAGATCGCCATAGGCCAGTTCGGAACAGGCCCGGTCGGCAAGGTCGGTCATGTCCACAAGGGCAAGCAGGTCCATGGCTTCGGCACGGTACATCCGCGTGGCGCGGGACCAGAGGTCATAGACCCGCCGATGATGCGAGATCAGCGCCATCTGCACATTCTCAACCACGGTCATGGACAGGAAGGTTCGGGTGATCTGAAACGTCCGCCCGACCCCCATGCGCCAGATATGGCTGGGGCGTTTGCCGATCAGCTCGCGCCCGTTCAGTTTCACCGAACCGGTATCGGCTTTGAGATAGCCCGAAAGCATATTGAAACAGGTGGTTTTACCGGCACCGTTGGGCCCGATCAGGGCGAGGAATTCGCCCTTGTGCAGGTCGAAATTCACCCTGGACACGGCATCCAGCCCGCCAAAGCTTTTCGATAGGTTGGTCACGGACAGAACGCTCATGACGTGCCCCCTCGTTTGATCCCAAGCCTGCGCAGCAACCGTTCCAACCCGCCCGCAACCCCGTCGGGGGCCAGCAGCACCACGATCAGGATGATCGCGCCAAAGATAAAGCGCCAGTAGTCCAGCCGCGACACCCAGTCTTCGATCATCACAAAAGACACCGCCCCGAGGATCGGCCCCAACAGAGCGTGGATGCCCCCCAGAAGGACCATGATCAGCCCGTCCACGGATTGCGAAATAGCAAGCACATCGGGAAACACGCTGCCCTTGGAAAAGGCAAAAACCGCCCCCGCAAGGCCCGCAACGGTGCCCGCGAGGGCAAAGCCCATCCATTGGGTGAATTTCACGTCCATGCCGATCGCTTCGGCGCGCATATCGCTGTCACGGATCCCGCGCAGGGCATAGCCGAACGGCGCATGGGCAACACGGCGCAACAAGAGGATGCCAGCGATACAGAGGGTGAAGGCAAGGTAGAAATAGGCCTGATCCGAACTGGCCCATCTGGCGGGCCAGACACCAAGGATGCCGTCATCGCCGCCGGTGAATTCCTGCCATTGAAAAGTGACCCCCCACAGGATCTGCGCGGCGGCCATGGTCAGCATGGCAAGGTAAACGCCGGAAAGCCGCACACAGAACCAGCCAAAGAACAGCGCCGCAGCGGCGGCAGCAACCGGCCCAAGCGCAAGCGCAGGCAGCATGGAGAGGCCAAGCAGCTTGACCCCCATCGCCGCGCCGTAAGCCCCAACGCCAAAATAGGCCGCATGCCCGAAACTGACCATGCCGCCGATCCCCATCATGAAATGCAGGCTGACGGCAAAGAGCGTGGCCACCATGACATCAACAAGCAGGATCGAGGCGAAATCCGAAAGCGCCAGCGGGGCCAGTGCAAGGGAAAACAGCACCGCCGCCATGACCATGGACGCCTGTGGCCCGAGCAGGCGCAGGGGTTGTTCGGGATCGGGGGGCGCGCCGTGTTCGCTCCCCGGTTTGCCGAAGATGCCATAGGGGCGCAGGATCAGAACCAAAGCCATGACGATGAAGGGCAGAACGATGCTGATCTGTGGGAAAATCAGGATGGCAAAGGCGTTGAGCACGCTGATCAGAACGGCCGCGACAAAGGCACCGCTGACGCTGCCCATCCCACCGATGACGACAACGACAAAGGCTTCGCCGATCACGGAGAGGTCCATTTGCAGGCTCACCGCCTCGCGCGGGATTTGCAGCGCACCGCCAAGACCGGCCAGCGCGGCACCCAGCACGAAAACACCAGAAAACAGCCAGGATTGATTGACGCCGAGGGCATCGACCATTTCCCGGTCCTGCGTCGCGGCACGGACCAGAACGCCCCAGCGGGTACGGTGGAAGAGAAGCCAGATGCCCAACAGCACAAGCGGCCCGATCAGGATCAGCGCAAGATCGTATTCGGGGATCGGTTCGCCCATGATACGGACCGCACGATCCAGCCCCGGGGCACGCGGGCCAAGCAGGTCTTCGCCCCCCCAGATGGCCAGGGTCGCGTCCTGAAAGATCAGCACAACCCCGAAGGTGGCGACCAGCTGGAACAGCTCGGGCGCGTGATAGATGCGACGCAGGATGGTGATTTCAATGACCAACCCAAGAAGGCCAACACTCAGCGCGGCGGTCAACACTGACCCCCAGAAGCCAAGCACACCGCCCCCCAGCGTGGTGACAAGGGTGTAGGCCACATAGGCCCCGACCATGTAGAAAGAGCCATGGGCGAAATTGACGATCCGGGTGACCCCAAAGATGATCGACAGGCCACAGGCAATCAGAAACAGAGAAGACGCATTGGCCAACCCGGTCAATAATTGTGCGAGGTAAAAACCCATGCGCCGCCCTCTCCGCTGGTCACGATTTTTAGCTAAAAATCGTGGGCGCACCGGGCTCTATGGTGCGCCCACGCTTGTAAAAGATGGTTATTCCGCCGGGCGCAGTTTCATCGCCTCTTCTTCGCTGGGCAGATAATTGGCACCATCCGCATAGGCCCAGTCCTTCATCACGCCTTTGCCGTCGATCCGGGTGGTCAGGCCGACATAGGCCCCCATGGTGGACTGATGGTCAGAAGCCCGGAACATGAAGGGACCGGTGGGGCTGGTGGCCACCTCCAACCCCTCCATCGCGGCCAGAAGGGCGGCAGTGTCGGTGGATCCGGCTTTTCTCAGCGCCGCCTCAATGGCCAGCATCGAGTTATAGCCCACGATCGACCCGGTTTTCGGGGCTTCGTCCCAACGCGCCACATAGGCGTCCATGAACGCTTTGTGTTCGGGCGTGTCGATCTGTTTCGCGGGGTAGCCGGTCACGATCCACCCCTCAGGTGCTTCGCCGCCCAGCGGGTCAAGGTATTCCGGTTCACCGGTCAGGAGCGACGCGACGATGCGGCCTTCGAACAGGAAGCGCAAGCTGCCTTCACGCACAAATTTTGCCAGATCCCCGCCAAAGGTCACGTTGAAAATCGCGTCCGGCCGGGCCGCTTCCAACGCGCGCACTGTGGAACCTGCATCAATCTTGAAGACCGGCGGCCATTGCTCTTCCACAAATTCCACATCCGGTTGCAGCGCGGCCAGTGCCCCCTTGAAGGCGGCCACAGCGTCTTTGCCATAGGCATAGTTGGGCGCAACGGTGGCCCAGCGCTTTTTACCCAGCTTCGCGGCCTGTTCCGCCAGCATCGCGGCCTGCATATGGGTCGAGGGGCGCAAACGATAGGTGTATTTGTTCCCCTTGGACCACACGATCGCATCCGACAGCGGCTCCGAAGCCAGGAACAGCACCTCTTTCTGCTTGGCGAAATCCGCTACGGCGAGACCGATATTGGACAGGAAGGTGCCAAAAATCATCACCGCCCCCTCTTTCGAGGTCAGCTCTTCGGCAATACGGATCGCTGTAGCCGGGTCCCCGGTGTCATCGCGGCTGATCACTTCGATCATCTTGCCATCAATGCCCCCGGCGGAGTTGATCTGTTCCACCGCCAATTGCCAGCCTTTCTTGTAAGGTTCGGTAAAGGCGGGCAGGCGGGTGTAGGAATTCACCTCGCCAATCACGATCTTGTCGTCGGCTTTTGCGCCTGTTCCCATAGCCACAAGCGGCAGGGCAGCCAAAGCACCCAGAAGGTTACGTCGGATCATTTGCATATCACATCTCCCTTTTCGGTGTGCGTTGCACATCTATATATTGTTGCGTTTTTCCGCGTTGCCAGTCTCTTTAGTGGTTTAGTTGAGGGGAAACAGCCCCCGAAATTCTCATGGCTGACGTAAAACCCGGTTGATGCACCAAGCGCCATCTCCTATCTCAGCCCGTCTTTTCCTTCCGCATCAGCATGGCTCAAGCCACCCATGCGGGGCAAGGAGAGGCGGATCGCGGTCACAAGCTCTCGCTGCGCGCGCCAACGTGGTCTGGCGGAGGCCGGGAGAGACAACAAAATCCGAGTGATTGAACTCTCTGGGGCGATAGGTCATTATCCCGGCAAAACTGAGCATGGCGCGCACGGAGCCAAGGGTAACAACACCCCTCCGCGAATAATGAGGCACGGCAGATGCAAAAATTCCTGATCCTGGCAAGCCTGACGCTGTTGGTCGGCTGTGGCGGCGGTGGCTATCGGTCATTTGAACGCGATTCATCCCCGGCCCCGGCGCGGAGCACCGCCCTGCCCCGGGCCTCGGCCTCGGGTCCGATTTCACGGGCCTGTCTGGCCTCGGACCGCAAGGCGCGCTCTCCCGCCCTGTGCGGCTGTATTCAGCATGTCGCCAATCAATCGCTTTCGGCCAGCGATCAAAGGCTCGCGGCCACATTCTATGGCGATCCTCACAAGGCCCAGGAAATCCGGCAGTCGGATCGCGTCAGCCATGAAGTCTTCTGGAAGAAATACAAGTCCTACAGTCAGCAGGCCGCACAAACCTGCGGCTGATCACCCGACGCAGGGCCCGACCGGTCACCCGGTCACCCGGTCGTCAGGGTGCGCCGAACCGCGTCTTTCCAGACCGCAATGCGGCGCGCGCGGGTGCCTTCGTCCATCATCGGGTCAAACCGGCATTCGCGGTGCCAATCCTGCGCAAACGCCTTCTGATCCCCACAGACCCCGGCCTTCATCCCCGCCAGCCAGGCCGCGCCCAGCGCGGTGGTCTCAAGCTCCTTGGGCCGTTCGACCCCGGCCCCGGTCACATCCGCAAGGAATTGCATCGTGTAATCGGACGCGGTCATCCCGCCATCGACCCGCAGCGTCACCTCGTCGGCCAGCACCGCCCCATCGGCGCGCATCGCCTCAAGCAGGTCTGCCGTCTGGAACCCCACCGCTTGCAGCGCCGCACGGGCCAGTTCATTGGGACCGGTATTGCGGGTCAGCCCATAAAGCGCGCCGCGACACTCTGCATCCCAATAGGGCGCGCCAAGCCCGGTGAAGGCGGGGACCAGCACCACATCCTGTTTCCCATCCGCCGCGCGGGCCATGGCCCCGACCTGGCCTACCTCGGGCACCACCCCCAGACCGTCGCGCAGCCATTGCACCGCCGCCCCGGCGATAAAGATCGACCCTTCCAGCGCATAGGTCGGCGTGCCGTCCAGTTGATAGGCAATCGTGGTCAGCAGCCGATTGCCGGACCGCACCAGCGTGCCGCCGGTATTGAGCAGGGCAAAACAACCCGTGCCATAGGTCGATTTCATCATCCCCGGTTCAAAACAGGCCTGTCCCACGGTCGCCGCCTGCTGATCCCCCGCCACGCCCCGAATGGGAAGGGGCGCGCCGAACAGGTCGGGCTGCGTTTCGCCGAAGTCATCGGCGCTGTTGCGGACTTCGGGCAAGAGCGACAGGGGGATATCAAGCAAGCGACAGATCTCGTCATCCCAGCACCCGTTCTGAATGTCATAAAGCATGGTGCGCGCGGCGTTGGTGGCATCGGTGGCATGTACCTGCCCCCCGGTCAGCCGCCAGATCAGGAAACTGTCCACGGTGCCAAAGGCCAGCCGCCCCGCCAGCGCCGCCGCCCGCGCACCGTCCACGTTATCCAGAAGCCACGCAATTTTGGTGGCCGAGAAATAGGGGTCCAGCAACAACCCGGTGCGGGTTCTGACAAGGTCTTCGTGCCCTTCGGCCCGCAACCGCGCGCACAGGTCGGCGGTGCGCCGGTCCTGCCAGACAATGGCGTTATGGATCACCTTGCCCGTATCACGATCCCAGATCAGCGTGGTTTCCCGTTGGTTGGTGATGCCCAGCGCGGCGATCCCGCCGATGCCCCCCGGCGCGGCCCCTACCGCCTGTTGCGCAGTGGCGAGCGTGCTGGCCCAGATCTCTTCCGCATCATGTTCCACCCAGCCCGAGTGGGGAAAATGCTGTGCAAATTCCTGTTGTGCGGTGGCAACCGGAGTCAGGGCGCTGTCAAACAGGATCGCGCGGGACGAGGTTGTGCCCTGATCGATGGCGAGTATATGGGTCATATCATGCCTCGTGGTCTTGTTTTTAACTGCGTTTTACCCGCGTTTTGGCTAGGGTTGGCTGCCGATACGCGCGCCTTTGGGGATAGTTGCAGCGGACCCATTCAGCGCCTCACGGTCAAACCCCGCCGCCGCCTTGTATTTTGCCATGAAGGCGCTGCGTTCCTCGGCCGGGATCACGTTGTCGATATGGTCGAACACACCGCCGCAGCGGTCATTGAGCAGGTTCAGCAACCCGAATGGCCCCGCCCCGCGATTGCGCAGGATCAGCTCGGACACCGGCGCGCACCAGGCGTCGTCATAGGCACCAAGCGCCGCCGCCCCCACCCCGTGTTCCAGAAAGGCCGCCCCAAGATGGCGCGCATCCATGATCGCCTGGGTGGCACCGTTTGAGCCGGTGGGATACATCGCATGCGCCGCATCCCCCATCAGGGCAACGCGCCCATCGACCCAGGTGGGCACCGGATCCCGGTCAATCATCGGGTTTTCATACACTGTGTCCGCCCCCTGGATCAACGCAGGCACGTCCAGCCAGTCATAGGTCCAGTCCTTGAAGTAATGCAGGAAATCGCTGGCGTTTGCCTGACGGAACCAGCCGGTATTGCGCGCGTCCGGGTCATCATAGGTGACCTCGGCAATCCAGTTTACCACCGCCAGCCCGGTATCGGGATCAATCGGGGATATCGGGTAAATCACCATACGTTGTTCATGGGTGCCCAGCCCGATAAACGAAGACCCGGTCCGCGCCGGTCGGCTTAGCGTCGTGCCCCGCCACATCACCGCGCCCCCCCAGTGGATATCCGGTTGCTCCGGGTGCATCTGGGCCCGTATCGCAGAGTGAATGCCATCGGCCCCGATCAATACCGCCCCGCGTTCACGCCGTGGTCCGTTTTCCGTTTCAAGGATCAACGTGACACCGTCCGCATCGGTTTCATAGCCCACCGCGCGACAGCCCGTGTGAACCGCCCCGGCCCCGGCGCGCCCGGTGAACAGGGTGAGCAGGGCCATATGAAATTCGCCGCGATGCACGGCATATTGGGGCCAGTCATATCCGGCAAAGGTGCCACGGGGTTCGGCGTGAATCTCCTGCCCCTGCAACCCCACCAGCGCCCATTCCCGCACCGGCACGCCCACCTTGTCCAGCATCTGTGACGTCATCCCCATATCCAGCAGTTCACGCACCGCATTGGGTTGCAGGTTGATGCCAACGCCCAGCGGGCGCAGTTCTTCCACCGCCTCGAACACCACACAGGGTACGCCGATCTGTTGCAGGGTCAGGGCCAGCGACAGGCCGCCGATCCCCCCGCCCGCGATCATCACTCTTTTGTCAACGTTGTCCGTCATGTCCTGTCTCCCTGATCTCAGCCAATTGCCTGAACAAGCGATACCAGTTCGCCCATATCCAGAAGCTCTGCGAACCGCGCCGCGCCAACGGGAGAATCGGCCTTTTCCAAGTCCCATTCCAACCCGTGGGGAATGAACACCCCCAGGCCCCCGCGTCGATGGCCGGGCGGATGTCCGATTTCATCGAATTGCCCACCATCATCGCCCGCGCCGCCCCGTCCCCGTGCCGCGCAAAAGCGGTCTGATAGGTCGCCACGGTCTTGTCGCTGACGATTTCCACGGCGTCAAACAACTCGCCCAGCCCCGATTGCGCCAGCTTACGCTCCTGATCCAGCAGGTCGCCCTTGGTGATCAGCACAAGATGATGCCCCCCGGCCAGCGTTTCCACGGCGTCGCGCACATGGGGCAACAGTTCAATCGGATGGGACAGCATCTCTTGCCCCGCCGAAATAAGTTCGCCGATCACCCGGCCCGGCACCCGTTCTTCGGTGATCTCTAGCGCGGTTTCGATCATCGACAACATGAACCCCTTGATCCCGAACCCGTAATGGCCAAGGTTGCGCCGCTCGGCCTCTAACAGACGTTCGGCAAGGTGATGCGGTTCGGCATAATCGCGCAACAGATCGGCAAACCGATCCTGCGTCATGCGAAAAAACCGCTCGTTCTGCCACAGCGTATCGTCGGCATCAAAACCAATTGTCGTCAGTTTTCGTGACATGAATTGCCTGCCACCTCTTTTCCATTTCCCGTCAGAGGTTATATAGATCGTCCAGAGGGGCAATGGTTTTGCGTAAACGGATGTGAAATGACACGTTGGACGTTGGGAAATTTTGCGGGCGAGTCCGGGAATGAGGATGACGGGGACACCGCAGTCATCGTCGAGACACGCCCAGAGACCAAGCGCCCGCCGCTGTACAAGGTCTTGTTGCTGAACGACGATTACACCCCGATGGAATTCGTGGTGCATGTGTTGGAACGGTTTTTCGGCCTAAACCATGCGCAGGCGTTTGAAATCATGCTGACCGTGCACAAGAAAGGCGTCGCGGTCGTTGGCGTGTTCAGCCACGAAATCGCGGAAACCAAGGTGGCACAGGTGATGGATTTTGCCCGGCGCAACCAGCATCCGCTGCAATGCACCATGGAAAAGGAATGAGCGGAACGGCAGCGCGCGCGCGGCTTGGGCTGGCGCTTGGGTCCGGGCTGTTCGATCTTCCCGAAGCCGGCGATATCGCGGTATTCGGTGCGGATGCGGAACGCGACCTTGGTGCCCTGCCCCGGGATCGGGTGCATGTGATCTGTCGCCGCAAACCGGATTTCGATCTGTTGGAGCGCGCCGGATTCCGCGTTGCGCTGACCCCGCCGGACAGGGCCGCCCTGGCGATTGTTTTTGTCACGCGCGCCAAGGCCGAAACCCGCGACATGCTGGCCCAGGCCGCGCGTATCGCGCCCATGCTGGTGATCGACGGCCAGAAGACAGACGGAATTGATAGTGTTTTCAAAGAGATGCGAAAACGCACCGAATGCTCAAGCGCGTTTTCCAAGGCCCATGGCAAACTGTTCGTGGCCACAAATCCGAACGCGGCCCTGTCCGATTGGAGCAGCCCACCCACCCCCAATCGTGACGGGTTCACCACCGCCCCCGGCGTGTTTTCTGCCGATGGCGTCGACCCGGCCTCGCGCCTTTTGGCCCAGGCGCTGCCCGACCGGTTGGGCGCGCATCTGGTCGATCTGGGGGCCGGGTGGGGGTATCTGTCCCACGCGGCCCTGACCCGCGCGGATGTGGCGCGCATAGACCTTGTGGAGGCAGATCACGCCGCGCTCGACTGTGCCCGCATCAACGTGGACGATCCGCGCGCCGCGTTCCACTGGGCCGACGCCACCCTCTGGCGCCCCAACGCCGGGGTGGATGGCGTGATCATGAACCCGCCGTTTCATCAGGGGCGCAAGGGCGTGCCCGCGCTGGGGCAGGCCTTTATCCGCAACGCGGCGGCGATGCTGTCCCCCGCTGGCAGGCTGTGGTTGGTGGCCAATCGCCACCTGCCCTACGAAGACGAACTGGCCCAACGGTTTGGCAAAGTGGAAGAGATTGCAGGCGATAACCGGTTCAAGGTGCTGGCCGCGACAAGACCGGCTCGCAAGCCACGCTGATATCGCTTAACGTCAGCGTTACCTTCGCGCAGGGCGAATCACGGAAAGGGGATGTTCATGTCACTTTCGATTGCTGGAAAAACCGCCATCGTCACCGGGGCGGCCAACGGGGTTGGTTTGGCCATCGCGCGCCATTTCGCCGACAAGGGTGCCAATGTGATGTTCGCCGACATGGATGACACCCGGTTGAGCAAAGAGGTTGGCGAAGTCGAAGACGGCAGCAATATCAGGTGCTTTGCCGGAGACCTGCGCGAAAAGCTGACCATTGCCAACCTGTTATCGGCCACGATTGACGCCTTTGAAGGGGTCGACGTGCTGGTCAACGCCTCGCGACAGGTGCGCCGGTCGGACCCTTTGAACCCCGATGACGACGCGGTGGAAGAGTTGATGCAGCAGAACCTGCTCACCTCGCTCAGACTTAGCCAGTTGGTCGCCAAACGCATGATCAAACAGGCCGAAGGGCACGAGGAAGGTCCGGTGGGGTCGATCATCAACCTGTCGTCGATTTCGGCCCGCCGCGCCCATCCCGACCTGATGGCGCTGTCCGTGTCCACGGCTGCGCTGGAACAGATGACCCGGTCGCTGGCCGTGGCGCTGGCCCCGTCGCGGATTCGGGTCAACGCCGTGGCCTTTGGCAGCGTCATGAGCGCATCGTTGCAGGAACGGTTGAAAAAACACCCCGACTATCGCGATGCTATCGAAACCGGCACCCCCCTGTCCCGCATCGCCAGCCCGACGGAGTTGGCCGAAACGGTGCAGTACCTGGCCAGCGACGGGTCCAGCTTTACCACCGGTCAGGTGTTGACGGTGGATGGCGGGCGCAGCCTGTTGGACCCGGTGGACGCCCCGGCCCATTGAACGGGCCGGATATGCGGCTGGCCTGCAAGGCCGCGGGGGCCGTCAGTGGATTGACAATCCTGGGCTGCGGCCCAGGATGCAGTGCCGGACTGCCCTGCGCGCAGCCGGAAACAGAACCAAAAGGAAGAAAACCGTGAGCGAAGTGAGCGAAAACATGACGCCCCAGAAACAGCGCGCCAGCGCGTGGTTCCGCGAGTTGCGAGACCAGATCGTCGCGGCCTTTGAGGGGCTCGAAGACAAGCATGAAAGCGACGCCCCGGCGGGGCGGTTCGAGGTCACCGAAACCAAACGCGCCGCGCCCGATGGCGGGGATGCAGGCGGCGGATTGATGTCGGTCATGCGCGGCGGTCGGGTCTTTGAAAAGGTGGGAGTCAACGTTTCGACCGTCTATGGTACGTTGAGCGAACGCGCGATTGCCGCCATGGCCGCGCGCAAGGGGTTTCCGGGCATGAAGGACGACCCGCGGTTCTGGGCCAGCGGGATATCCTTGGTCGCCCATATGCAGAACCCCCATGCCCCGGCGGTGCATATGAACACCCGCATGTTCTGGACCCCTTTCGGGTGGTGGTTCGGGGGTGGGTCCGACCTGAATCCCTGTATCGAATATGACGAGGACACGGCCCATTTCCACGCCGTGCAGAAAGAGCATTGTGACCGTTATGATGCTGCGTTCTATCCCCGGTTCAAGGAGTGGGCGGACGAGTATTTCTATGTTCCCCACAGAGGCCGTGCACGGGGTGTTGGCGGCATCTTCCTGGACGATCACAACAGTGGTGATTGGGAACAGGATTTCGCGTTTATTCAAGATGTTGGACGGGCTTTCCTGCCTGCCTTCCTGCCGCTGACCGAACGCCGGATGGGTCAGGATTGGGGCGATGCTGAAAAGGACAAACAGCTGATCCATCGCGGGCTTTATGCCGAATATAACCTTGTCTATGACCGGGGCACCAAGTTCGGGCTTGAAACCGGGCATGACGCCAACGCGGTGTTGATGAGCCTGCCGCCCCTTGCCAAATGGGTGTAAGCGCGGACGACTTTGATATCGGTCGCGTGATCCGGGTCAATGACCGGATGCAGACCGGTTATGACTATGTGCTTGAGGCACCGATGGGTGATATGGGCGCGGGTTTCTCGCCCCATCACAGCCCGGCCGAGATGCTGGCCATGGGAGTGTTTGAAGGCAAGTATCTGAACGATTGCACCTCCGAGTTTCCGCAGGATTGGTTTGATCGGGCAAAACTCTCGCAAACCCCTGATCCAAAAGTGAATTTCTTTGGCGTCAAAAGCCGCCAGCCGTTGTCTGTCTGGCGTCAAAAGGGGTGGATTTACGGCCCCGATCCGCGCGGGTGGTTCCAATGGTATTGCCGCTATTTCATGGGGCGTCGTTTACCGGTGATCGACGAGATTCAGATCAAACGTTGGCGGGCGTTTGCCCGTCACGCGGCGCAGGTACGGGCCAATTGTGATCCGGGTGATGTGTTCTGTCGTCCAAGACAGCGGCAGGGGCTGCTGCAATGGGCCTATGACCCTTTGATATGAAAGGATAATCCATGAAAACAGCGATCGTGACAGGGGCCGCGCGCGGCATTGGGTTGGCGACCACGAAACTGTTTCTCGGTGCCGGGTGGCAGGTTGCGATGGTCGACCGCGACGCACCCGAACTGGAAAGCGCCAGCGCCGGGCTGGACGGGGTGTTACCGGTGATCTGTGACGTCAGTCAGGAGGCTCAGGTCAAGGCAATGGCCGATCGGGTCGCGGCGCATTTCGGGCGCGTCGACGCCTTGGTCAACAACGCAGGCGTGGCGGATTTCGGCCCGATTGACGAAACCGATTTCAAACGCTGGCGCACGGTGATGGAAACCAATCTGGATGGAGTTTTCCTGTGTTCCCAATATGTTGCGCCGCATCTGAAGGCCGCCAGCGGCGCGATTGTCAACATTGCGTCGATCAGCGGATTGCGCGCATCGACCCTGCGCGTGGCCTATGGCACCTCCAAGGCTGCGGTGATGCATCTGACCCAACAACAGGCGGCCGAATGGGGCGAATGGGGCGTGCGCGCCAACTGTGTCTGTCCGGGCCCGGTGCGCACCAAGCTGGCCATGGCGGTGCACAGCATGGAGATTATCGACGCCTATCACGATGCAATCCCGTTGAATCGCTATGGCAGCGAACAGGAGATTGGCGAAGTGATCCTGTTCCTGTGTTCAGAGAAAGCAAGCTATGTCACGGGTCAGATTATCGCCGCCGATGGCGGGTTTGAAAGCACGGGAATCGGCCTGCCCGCCCTGCGCGGTTAACCTTTTGCTGAGCCTGCCGAATCGGGGGCCGAATCGGGGGGTGACATCTGCGCGCTCTCAGGGCACCGGGGCGGCACCGCCATGACACGGCGCCAGACGGCGCCCGTAGCGTCAAAAAAGGTTACGCTGGCGCACGGTCGGGGGAACACGCACCGGTTTCGACCCGTCAGTTTTTCTCTGGATTGCGGCCTGCCCCCGGTCCCTGCCCTCCGGTCTTCGCCGCGGGTCTGTTCAGAGTTTTAGAGGGCACTCCCCCCCCGTGGCCCCTGAAGCGCCAGAACTGGCCGGGGTCGGCGGAGGAATTTGAGCGCCTGTCAGTCGGCAACGTGCCAAGGCAGCGCGGGTCACGATTTTTAGCTAAAAATCGTGTGCTGTTCAGCCGCCACGGACCGCGTCTATCATGCGTTGCACATTGTCGGGATCGGCATCCGGGGTGATGCCATGGCCGAGGTTGAAGATATGCGCGCCGCCCCGGAACGCATCAACAATCCGGCGGGTTTCATCGACCAGCGCCTGGCCACCTGTGACCATATGGGACGAAGCGAGGTTGCCCTGGACACAGCCATCCACCTGCACATGTTCCGCCGCCCATTCCGGGGTCACGGAATTGTCCAGCGCCACACAATCCGCGCCCGTGGCCCGGGCAAAGCCGATATAGCCGTCGCCCGCTTCGCGCGGGAAGGCGATGATGGGGGTTTCCGGATGGCGTGCCTTGAGTTCGGCAATGATACGTTTGGCCGGTTCCAGCGCATATTTCGCGAAATCCTCGCCCTTGAGCGAGCCCGCCCAGCTGTCAAAGAGTTTCACAACTTCTGCCCCGGCCTCGATCTGTTTGGACAGGTATTTGATCGTCGCGGCGGTGATCCGGTCCAGGAGCGCCTCGAACAGCGCCCGGTTCTCCGCCTTCAGCGCATGGGCCGGACCCTGATCCGGGGTGCCGCGCCCGGCGATCATATAGGTGGCCACGGTCCACGGGGCCCCGGCAAAGCCGATCAACGTGGTCTCACGCGGCAGTTCACGGGACAGGATACGCACGGTGTCATAGATCGGGTTCAGCACCGCGTCGATCTCGTCCACCGGGCCCAGCCTGTCAAAATCCGCCTGCGTCTGGATCGTGGACAGGCGCGGGCCTTCGCCAGTCACAAACCACAGGTCCGCGCCCAGCGCCTGGGGCACCAGCAGGATGTCGGCAAACAGGATCGCAGCATCGAAGCCATAGCGGCGGATCGGTTGCAGCGTCACCTCGGCGGCCAGCTCTGAATTGTAGCACAGCGACAGGAAATCCCCGGCTTTGGCCCGCGTAGCGCGGTATTCGGGCAGGTAGCGCCCGGCCTGCCGCATCATCCAGATCGGCGGGACGTCCTGTTTTTCCCCTGCCAATGCACGCAGAATCGTTTTTTGTTCAGCCATGTCGCGTCCCCTTCCATCCGGTTTCCCGTTACGTCCCCTTCCGGGCAGCATATGTCAACCGTGGCCTTGGGTCGCGGCGCAGCACATAAGGCCCCCTGACGCGCCTTCGATGGGCACAGGGACGGTTTCGACGCCCGTCTGCAACGCGATGCCGAACCCCAAAGGCGCAGCCATACACAGCCATCGCAGGTGCAACGCTTGAAAGCGCAGAGCAACGGGACTAACAGGGCACATGACCAATGATCTGCCTACCCCCGCCCGCCCGTTGAAAATCGGCACCCGAGGCTCGCCGCTGGCTCTGGCTCAGGCCCACGAGACCCGCGCCCGGCTGGCCGCTGCATTTGATCTGCCCCAGCAGGCGTTCGAGATCGTGATCATCAAGACCACGGGCGATGATGCCGCGTTGATTGCCAAGGACAAGCCGTTGAAGGAAATCGGCGGCAAGGGGCTGTTCACCAAGGAAATCGAGGAACAGCTTCTGGCCGGGGATATCGACATTGCCGTGCATTCCATGAAGGACATGCCGGTGGATCAGCCCGTGGGTCTGTTGCTGGACACTTACCTGCCCCGCGAAGACGTGCGCGATGCGTTTATTTCGCCGGGGTTTGCCGGGCTGGACGATCTGCCCGAGGGGGCAGTTGTGGGGTCATCGTCGCTGCGCCGTCGGGCCCAGTTAAAGCTGCGCCGCCCCGATTTGAACGTCGTGGAGTTCCGCGGCAACGTGCAGACCCGGTTGAAAAAGCTGAATGACGGGGTGGCGACGGCCACCTTTCTGGCCATGGCGGGGATCACCCGTTTGGGGTTGCTGAACGACATTCCCGCCGCGCCGATTTCCGAAGATGACATGTTGCCCGCCGTGGCCCAGGGCGCGATTGGTATCGAACGCCGGGCCGATGACAGGCGGGTCCAGACCATGCTGGCCGCGATCCATGATGTGGAAACGGGTCAGAGGCTGGCCGCCGAGCGGGCTTTTCTTGCGGCGCTGGACGGGTCATGCGAAACGCCCATTGCCGGGTTGGCCGTGCTGAACGGGGACATGTTGCACCTGCGCGGAGAGATCCTGCGCCCGGATGGGTCCGAAGCGCTGGCCGATGACATCAGCGGCCCGATCGCAGACGGGGCCGAAATGGGCCGCACACTGGCCGGGCGGTTGCTGGCCCGTGCCGGGGACGGGTTTTTCGACTGGCGCGGGTGACGCGTCGGGGCCGCAAAGGTCGGGTAACCCAAGCGGCGCAGAGATAGAACTGAGGGCTCAAACCGCTCAAACGGCGCGGGGCTTGGGCACGACCGGAATTGAGGTTGTGGTTTTCCGGGCAAACAGGTCCGGGCAGACAGGTTAAACAGATCGTCCCCGGCCGCTCCGCTTCTGATCCGCTTCTGACGCAGCCGATACCGCCAATGCAGAAAATGCAGAAGGGGCAGCCCCTGTCGGGGGTGCCCCTTGCCATGTTCCAAGTCAATCCGATTTTAAAGCGTCCTGCCAAAACCCTGACTCACGGGGTGTTGGCAGGACGCGCGAAACACATAAATGTCGCGCTGCCTGCGCCCTTTTCCCTGTCTCGGGTAAAAGGGCGAACGCTTTAAAAATGCGCCGATTTCGTGCCCGCCGGAACCTGTAGCGGGGGAGCGAATTTGGTCAGGTTGATGCCTTCCACGGCCGCCTTGTATTCCTCTAGCGTGGGCGTGCGGCCCAGGATGGCGGACAGGACCACAACCGGGGTCGAGCCAAGCAGGGATTCACCTTTCTTGTCCGGCGCGTCCGCGACAACCCGGCCCTGGAACAGGCGGGTCGAGGTGGCCAGAACCGTATCGCCCTTTTCCGCCTTTTCCTGATTGCCCATGCACAGGTTACAGCCCGGGCGTTCGAGATAGAGGATGTTCTCGTACTCGGTGCGGGCGTGGGTCTTGGGGAACATATCGTCAAATTCAAAGCCCGAGTATTTCTCGAGCACTTCCCAGTCGCCCTCTTCCTTCAACTCGTCAATGATGTTGTAGGTCGGCGCAGCCACCACCAGCGGAGCCTTGAATTCCACCTTGCCGGTGGCTTTTTCAAGGTTCCTGAGCATCTGGGCGACGATCTTGATATCGCCCTTGTGCACCATACAGGATCCGACAAAGCCGAGGTCCACGTGCTTTTCCGCCTTGTAATAGGAAATCGGGCGAATGGTGTCGTGGGTATATCGTTTGGACACGTCTTCGTTATACACATCCGGGTCGGCGATCATCGGTTCGACGATCTTGTCCAGATCCACCACCACTTCGGCAAAATACCTGGCGTTGTCATCCGGGGTCAGGGCCGGTTTTTCACCGGACTTGATTTCGGCAATGCGGGCATCGGCCTTGTCGATCAGGCGATGCAGCATGCCGTTTTCATGCTCCATCCCCTTGTCGATCATGATCTGGATGCGCGATTTGGCCAGTTCCAGCGACCCGACCAGCGTGTCGTCATTGGAGATACAGACCGACGCCTTGGCTTTCATTTCCGCGGTCCAGTCGGTGAAGGTGAACGCCTGATCCGCCAGAAGCGTGCCGATATGCACCTCGATCACGCGGCCCTGGAACACGTTGTCGCCGTGTTGTTCCAGCATCTGAGCCTGGGTCGCATGTACCACGTCACGGAAATCCATGTGGTCAGCCATGGTGCCCTTGAACGTCACCTTGACCGATTCCGGGATCGGCATCGACGCCTCACCGGTAGCCAGCGCCAGAGCAACCGTGCCCGAGTCCGCACCAAAGGCGACGCCTTTGGACATGCGGGTGTGGCTGTCGCCGCCGATGATGATGTCCCAATCGCTGACCGTGATGTCGTTCAGCACCTTGTGGATCACGTCGGTCATGGCGGGGTATTTGCCCTTGGGGTCACGCCCGGTGACAAGCCCGAAATCGTTCATGAACTTCATCAGGCGCGGCGTGTTCGCCTGAGCCTTCGAATCCCAGACCGAGGCGGTGTGGCAGCCCGACTGATAAGCGCCATCGACGATGGGCGACACCACGGTGGCGGCCATGGCTTCGAGTTCTTGCATGGTCATCAACCCGGTGGTGTCCTGCGACCCGACGATGTTGACCCTGACCCGCACGTCCGACCCGGCATGAAGGATTTTGCCAGGGGTGGTGCCCACGGCGTTCTTGTTGAAGATTTTCTCAACAGCCGTCAGGCCCTGGCCCTCGTGGCTGACCTCTTTGGAGGGCGCAAAGACCAGCGGAGCTTCGACGCCAAGGGTTTCGGCCGCGAATGTCTGAAGCTTCTTGCCAAACACGATGGCATAGGAGCCGCCCGCCTTCATGAATTCCATTTTCTGCGGGGTGAAGGCGGCGGCGACGCTTTTCAGTTCGTTACCATCCGCATCATGCAGGGTCTTGGTTTTAGTATTGATGGTCAGCAAGGTGCCGGTGGCCACCGAATAGGCCTCTTCCAACACGGGTTCGCCATCGGCGTCTTCGATCACGTTGCCGTCGGCGTCGGTTTTCTTGACCCAGTTGTCGAGGTCGATGCCGATACCGCCGGTCACGCCAACGGTGGTCAGGAAGATCGGGGAAATCCCGTTGGTTCCGGCCACAACCGGGGCATAGTTGACGAAGGGCACATAGGGCGAGGCCGGTTTGCCGGTCCACAGCGCCACGTTGTTCACGCCCGACATCCGCGACGAACCCACGCCCATGGTGCCCTTTTCAGCGATCAGCATAACCCGCGCGTCGGGATGTTTGGCCTGTAGGTCACGGATTTCCTGCTGTGCCTCGGGGGTGATCATGCATTGACCGTGCAATTCACGGTCAGCGCGCGAGTGGGCCTCGGCACCGGGGCTGAGCAGGTCGGTCGAGATATCGCCCACACCGGCGATATAGGTCACAACCTTGATTTCTTCTTCCACGTCGGGAAGCTTGGTAAAGAATTCCGCCTTGGCATAGCTGTCAAGGATATCCGTTGCCACGCCATTGCCCCCCTTGTGGGCCGCGGCCAGACGCTCCATGTCGGCGTCATAAAGGAACACCTGGGTTTTCAGAACCTCCGCCGCCTTGGCCGCGATCCCGGCGTCATCGCCCAGTGCGAGGTCCAGAAGCACGTCAACCGACGGCCCGCCCTTCATGTGCGACAGCAGCTCAAACGCGAAATCCGGGGTGATTTCGGCCACATCGGCCTGACCCAGGATGATCTCTTTCAGGAAGGCGGCCTTCACGCTTGCCGCGCTGGTTGTACCGGGCAGGGTGTTGTAGATGAAAAAGTTCAGCGACGCGTCGCGATTTTCGTTTGCGGTGTCTTTGATCTGTTCGATCAACTCCCCCACCAGCGCGCCGTCGTCGATCGGCTTGGGGTGCAAACCTTGGGTTTTCCGGGTCTCGATTTCCGCTAGGTAGTCTGTGTACAGGCTCATGACAGTTCCTACGATTGAGTGTTCCAAAAATGCCCGGCCACCATATCAGTTATACCCTGGCGAGTCGGCGATCGGGCGAATTGTATGCTGTGGTATACTATAAACGCACCCCGTGCAAGTTACCCCCGTGCAAGTTACCCCCGTGCAAGTTACCCAGGCTAGGTTACCCTGGGCAAATTATCCGGGCGCGCCATCATGGGGCACCGGGTCGCGCCCCTGTTACTACAGGGGGGGAGGGTCAATCAATTCGAATTCGCTGCGTTCCCGGGAGCGGATCGCCACGAAGTTTCACGGCCCCGGGGCGGATATTGTCGGGTTTGAACACGGAGTGACGACCAAAGAAGACACGTCGAGGATTGATGCCCCATCGGCCTTTCTTGACCTTCTGTTTGCCCACTGCGCCGCCCATGACACCACGTTGTTGATGATCAGCCAAGACCCGGGGCTGGCCCGACGCTTTGACCGGGTGATGCAGATGGACGAGATCGCCACAATCCGGCGGGGAGCGGAAGGTCAGGGTGAAAAAGATCAGGGGCGCGCCATGACCGGTCTCGACCACCAGTTTCCACCTGCGCGGGCGCAATGAATCCATTTCCAACGTGGTCAAGATCCGCGTTGCAGGAACGAATCGGAAATAACGGGTAACAGTATGAGTAACAGGCCAACGCTACCGAAAGCGACACTTCAAAAGAGTTAAGTGATTACGGGGGCTTATATGGTACCGCCTCCCTGGCTTGAACAGGGGACCTCTGGATCCACAATCCAGCGCTCTAACCAACTGAGCTAAGGCGGCACTGACCGGCGATGTAGCGCCCTGCGCCACCGATTGCAAGCCCGTTCCGCGCGATTCTTTACTGGTTTCGGACAAGCCCCGGATCAGGGCCCCGGATCGGGCCCACGCTTGCATCCACGCGAATTTCTGGATAGCTGAATTCACCAGATCCCGGCCCCACGGGAAACCAAGGAGACCGCGCCATGGGCATCAACACGCAAAGCGACATCCAAGCCAATCTTCAGATCGGGCCAACCGATCAGGGTATGGTGCGCATTTTCATCGAAGCGGATGGCATCGAAATCCCGATGGATTTCGACCCCGAAGAGGCGTTGGAGATTGCCGAAGAGATTCGCGCGGCGGCACAGACGATTCAAAAGGGCTGATCCCCTGCGGGCCGGCCCCGTTTCCACAGACCCGGTAATTTCCACAGGCCCGGCAATCAGGGTGTCGCGACAGGTTGCACCCGGATGGGGGCAGGATTCCGACACAAACCCGTCAGGATCGGGCGAGATCGGGAAAGTAATAACCTGAAATCTGCCGGGACAGCGCGGCCTGTGGGGCGATATTCCCGAAACGCGGTGCCTGAACACTCTCGCCCGACATCAGCTATGGCGCGACTTCAGGGATCTGGTCTTGTTTTTCGAACCTGTCGGGTTTCGGATCGGAGTTTCGAGAAGACCATGCTGCATCGCGGCTTTCAGCTTGCCAAATTTCCTATGCTGGTGCAGAAACTTGTCGCGAACAGGAAATTCCAACGGAGGACGAAGAGTTGGCAACAACGATGACGACACCCAAGGCCGCACAGGTGCTGGCCGATACATTTGGCGCGAACCAAGGCGCAAGCTTGCGCGCAAAACAGGCGATTCTGGTTGTGGCAGGCATCGCGCTTCTGGCCATTGCCGCCAAGATCAAGGTGCCGATGTGGCCCGTACCGATCACCATGGGCACCTTTGCCGTGCTGACCATCGGGGCCGCCTATGGCGCGCGTCTTGGTCTTGTGACCATCCTTGGCTACATGATCGTCGGCGCGCTTGGCTTTGACGTATTTGCCGGATCTTCGGCAGAGAAATTCGGCCTGACCTACATGATGGGCGGCACCGGCGGTTATCTGGTTGGCTATGTGCTGGCGACCCTGACCCTTGGTGTGCTGGCCCAACGGGGTTGGGACCGGTCCGTGGCCTGGATGGCGCTGGCCATGCTGATTGGCAACGTGCTGATCTATGTCCCCGGCCTTGCGTGGCTGGGTCAGCTTTACGGCTGGGATAAACCCATTCTGCAATGGGGCCTGACCCCGTTCCTGGTGGGCGACGCGATCAAGCTGGTCCTGGCGGCCCTGATCCTGCCCGCAGCCTGGAAGCTGGTGGGCCGCGCGCGCGGCTAACCCCGACGGGAAACGAATTTTAGCTAAAATTCGTGGGCGCTTCGTTTGAAACGGGGCGCCCATTTCATTTGTGCCGCGCGCCGGGCTGAATTACACCTGCGTGTATGACCGACACACCACGTTATACCGCCCTGGCCCAGACACTTCCTGCCACCGTGCCTTTTGTCGGCCCAGAGGCCCAGGAACGCGCCATGGGCCACCCCTTTGCCGCCCGCCTTGGAGCGAATGAAAACGTCTTTGGCCCGTCGCCCCGCGCGGTGGCCGCAATGCAGGACGCGGCGGGCGAAATCTGGATGTATGGCGATCCGGAGAGCCATGATCTGCGCCATGCTTTGGCCACCCATCACGGCGTTGGTGCCGAAAATATCATGGTGGGTGAAGGGATCGATGGGCTTTTGGGGTATCTCGCCCGCCTGTTGGTGGAACCGGGGGATGCGGTGGTCACGTCCGACGGGGCCTATCCGACCTTCAACTATCATGTGGTTGGGTTTGGCGGGGTTTTGCACAAGGTGCCCTATTCCCATGACCACGAAGATCTCGCCGCCCTGATTGCCAAGGCCCATGAGGTCAACGCCAAGATGATCTATTTCGCCAATCCCGACAATCCGATGGGCAGTTGGGTTTCGGGCAAACTTATCGCGGCCCGGTTGAAGAACCTGCCCGACGGGTGTCTGTTGGTGCTGGATGAAGCCTATGTGGAATTCGCCCCCGAAGGCACCGCCGCGCCAGTGTCCATCGACGATCCGCGCGTCATCCGGTTCCGCACGTTTTCCAAGGCCTATGGCATGGCCGGGGCCCGCGTGGGATACGCGATGGGGGCTGAGCCGCTGATCACATCGTTCCACAAGATCCGCAACCATTTCGGCATGAACCGCGCGGCCCAGGCGGGGGCGCTGGCGGCGTTGGAGGATCAGGCGTGGCTGGCCGAAACCGTGGCGCGGGTCGCGGTCGCCCGCGAGGAAATCACCCGGATCGCCGCCGACAACGGTGTGCTCGCGCTGCCGTCGGCCACCAATTTCGTGGCCATTGATTGTGGTCAGGGTGCGGAATTTGCCACCGCCGTGTTGCAGTCGCTTGTGGACCAGGGCGTGTTTGTGCGGATGCCCTTTGTGGCCCCGCAAAACCGCTGTATCCGGGTCAGCTGTGGCCGTCCCCATGATCTTGCCCTGTTCGCCAGGGCTTTGCCCAAGGCATTGACGCAGGCACGCGAGCAGGCGGGCGGGTAATCGCCCTCGCCCCCGTTCAGGTTCAGGTTCACAGGAGGCTTAAGAGAAAATTTGCGAATTTGCGCGATCCTGTGCGGGTCTGCTCGCAGAGGATCACACCGGATGCGCAATACCGATGACCGCCCCACGGCCCCGAATTATACCGCCCCGAACTATGCCAATGCCATCCTGATCATGGGGCTGATCAACCTGTTATGGATCTTCACCGTGATCTGGGCCCTTTATGGCCTGCCCGTGGTGCTTGTTCTGGCCGTGGTGTTGAATGCCGGGATCGATTGTATCGCGGCCCGGCACACGACCTGACACGAACTGGTGCGTTCTGGGCGATCTATCCCTGTGCCAACACCGTAGCCGCTGCGTCCAGCGCACCGGGACCGTGGGGGATATCGAGCGCGATGAACGCCGCCTGGATCGAGCCGAGCGCCGCCATGACCATCTGACCATTCAGGTGCCCCATGTGGCCAATGCGGAAATAGCCCTGGCCACCGGGGTCCGTCTCATCCGACATCCCAAGCCCGATGCCCAGCGTTACCCCGGCGTGGTCCTGCACCCAGGCGCGCAGGCGGGAGCCGTGCGGCACCCCGATATGCAGCGATGTCACCGCATTCGAGCGAGAGGCCGGGTCGGTGACGTTCATGCGCAGGGGCCCGCCCTGTCCCCAGGCCGTACAGGCGGCCCAGACCATGCGGGCATTGCGCGCGTGGCGGGTCCAGACACCCTCCAGCGTTTCGTCCCGGATCATGTCCAGCGCGACCCGCAGGCCATAGAGGTGATGTGTCGGCGCGGTCCCGGCAAAATATTCATAGAACATGTCAGGAGCCACGCGCGGCACCCAATCCCAATACCGGCTGACCCTGTCGAGCCCCTGCCGCACCGCGGCCGCGCGATCATTGAAAAACACAAATCCCAGCCCGGCGGGCACCATCAGCCCCTTTTGCGATGCCGCCACGGCCACGTCGACGCCCCATGCGTCCATTTCAAACCGGTCACAGCCCAGTGAGGCGATGCAATCGGCCAGAAGCAGCGCCTTGTGCCCCACCGCATCCATCGCCGCGCGAATCCCCGCAATGTCGTTGCGGATTGAGGTGGAGGTGTCCACATGGGTGGCCAGGACCGCCTTGATCCGGCCGTCGCGATCCGCCGCAAGCACGTCGCGCACCCGGTCCGGGTCCACGGGGGAGTTACGGCCAAATTCCAGAACCTCGACCCTGACCCCCAGCGCGCGGGCCATGTCGCCCCAGCCATGGCCGAAAAGCCCCGTGGCCAGCACCAGCAGCCTGTCACCCGGGGCGACCACGTTGGACAGGGCCGCCTCCCACGCGCCATGTCCGTTGGCGATGTAGATGGCCGCATGATGGTCGGTCCGGGCCACATGACGCAGGTCGGGCAGGATGCCGGCCGTCATGTCGATCAACTCGCCCTCATAAATATTGGGTGAGGCCCGGTGCATCGCCAACAGCACCTCGTCCGGAATCACCGAAGGCCCCGGAATCGCCAGATACCCACGTCCACCTGCCATTGCCATAGTTGCGTTCCTTTCCGCCGCCCCCAGAGAAAAACTCCTGAACTGTGACCCTACGCGCCGCGAAAGGAAGGTCAATTCAATTGCGTGCCAATTGTGTGCCTGCGGCACCCACGATATCTCGTTCCTCGACCTGCGGTCTCGTCCTCGGGACGGGCGCGCGCCGTGATCGTTTCCGCATCGGCAACCGCCTATTCCATCTGCAAAGCTTGCTCTTGGCGCGCCGCACGACTACATGAGGGGGCACTGTGGGCCATGGCCCTGATCCAGGATCGAGAAACGCGATGGGCCTTCTGGCAAATCTGAAATCCCGCGAACGGGCCTTGAAAAAATCTCTCAACGTGGTTGATTTCTCTGTACCGGGCAATCGGCGGCGTGCGCAGATTTACACGCTGTTCTTCGATCACGCGGTTTTACGTTTGCTATGGTCAAACTTCATGAACATTGCGCCAGGTGTGTACCGGTCCAACCACCCCAGCCATAGGCGGCTTGAAAAGCTGTCCGCGATGGGGATCAAGACGATTCTCACCCTGCGCGGAGGGGCGCGTTTGTCTGCACCCTATCATCTTGAGAAAGAAAGCTGCGAGGCTCTGGGCCTGCCGCTTGTCACCGCTGCGCTGAATGCGCGCGAAGCGCCGCGCCGCGAGGTGCTTCTGGAGTTGATCGACACGTTTCGCACGATCCAGGTGCCGTTCCTGATGCATTGCAAATCCGGGGCAGACCGGGCATCGCTTGCTTCGGCCATCTATCTGATGGTGATCCAGGGGACCCCCGTAGCAGAGGCGCGCAAGATGCTGAGCCCGCGATTTCTGCATTTCAAATGGACCAGAACCGGCATTCTGGATCATGTGCTTGACCTTTATGAACAGGCTCAGCGCGCCACCGGAATCGGGTTCGAGGACTGGGTGGCGACCGAATACGATGCGGACGCGGCCCAGGCCGGGTTTGACGAAATGAGGGCCACCAGATGAGCGAAACCGAACGTGATACGCCCCCCCCTGCGCCCCCCAGCGATACGCCGGTTTCTGCCGGGGTACCCGGGATGGACAGGACCGACACCGGCATGCCCAGCGGTGAACTGATCCGCTGGCTCTGGAGCCGCTACCTGCACCCGCATCTGCCGCTGTTGTTGCTGGCCATGCTTCTCATGGCCGTCGAAGGCGGGATGCAGGGGGCGCTGGCCCTGATGATGGAGCCGATGTTCGACAAGGTGTTTCTTGGCGGAGAAAGCACCGCGCTGATTTGGGTTGGCGGCGGAATGATGACGATCTTCCTGATCCGCGCGGCCACATCCATGGGGCAGAAAATCTGTCTTGCCTATATTTCATCCAAAACCAATGCGAGCCTGCGCATGGACCTGTTGCGCCACCTTATGGTGTTGGACGACAGTTTCTACCGGGTGCACCCGCCCGGATACCTGATCCAGAGGGTGCAGACCGATGTTCAGGCGATCAACCAGGTCTGGAACGCGATCCTGACCGGCGCGGGGCGGGATCTGATGTCGTTGTTTGCGCTGTTGGGGGTGGCCATCTCGATTGACTGGCAATGGACGCTGGTGGTGTTGATCGCCGCGCCCGTTCTGGTGTTGCCCAGCCACCTGTTTCAGAGATTCGTGCGCGCCCGCGCCCGCGAGGCCCGCGATCTGGGTGCGCGGCTGGCCACGCGGCTGGACGAGGTATTTCACGGGATTGTTCCGGTCAAACTCAACCGGCTTGAGGCCTATCAGAACGCCCGCTATCGCGCGTTGACCCGCAAGCTGGTCCGGGCCGAGGTCAAGGCCGTGGCCGGCACCTCGGCGATTCCCGCGATGGTCGATGTGATGGCCGGGATCGGGCTGATGGGGGTGATCTATTTCGGCGGCAGCGAGATCATTTCGGGCGAAAAGACCGTGGGGGAATTCATGTCATTCTTCACCGCGATCGGCTTTGCCTTTGACCCCATGCGCCGCCTTGGCACCATGGCTGGCACCTGGCAGATTGCGGCCAGCGGGATCGAGCGGGTGAAAACACTGCTGGATACGCAGCCGACGCTGGTTTCGCCTGCCACACCCGTACCCGCACCCGAGGGGGTGCCGGGGATTTCCTTTGCCGATGTCACGCTGCGCTATGGTGACACCACCGTTTTGAACGGGCTGAACCTGACCATCGAGCCGGGCCAGACCACCGCGCTTGTCGGGGCGTCGGGGGCGGGCAAGTCGACGATTTTCAACGTTTTGACGCGGCTGGTCGATCCCCAGAGCGGGACAGTACGGATCGGGGGCGTTGCGGCGCGGGACATGGATTTGTCCGATCTGCGCGGCATGTTTTCGGTGGTGTCCCAGGATGCCGCGCTGTTTGATGAAACGCTGCGCGAAAACATCCTGTTGGGGCGTGAAGATGTCAGCGACGACCACCTTGCCCGCGTACTGGACGCCGCCCATGTCGCGGATTTCCTGCCCAAGGTGGGCGGGCTTGACGCGCCAGTGGGTCCGCGCGGTGCCAACCTTTCAGGGGGGCAGCGCCAACGGGTGGCCATTGCCCGTGCCCTGCTGCGCGATACGCCGATCCTGTTGCTGGACGAAGCAACAAGCGCGTTGGATGCGCAAAGCGAAAAATTTGTCCAGGACGCATTGGATCAGCTTTCCAGGGGGCGCACCACGCTTGTTATCGCTCACCGCCTGTCGACCGTGCGCAATGCCGACAAGATCGTGGTGATGGACAAGGGTCAGGTGGTGGATGAGGGCAGCCATGACGAGTTACTGGCGCGCGGCGGGGTCTATGCCCATCTGCATGATCTGCAATTCAAGTCCGACGGCCCGACCGCCGATAGTCTTGCGCGAGACGCTCAGGCGACACCCCGCAAAGGTAGCGGCAAAGGGTCCAAAGGTTCCGACGCCCCCGCCGGAACCAGCCTTCTGTCTCGTATTTCCCGGCATCTGTTCGGGCGGTAAAATCCAACGGGATCAGCCGCCCCCGCAGGGCGCGGGCAATGGCCACGTCCTCCATCAGCGGCAGATCGGGAAAACCGCCCTGCTCTTCCAGCAGCCGGGCGGATACCAGCAGCCCCTGATCCCCATAGGGCAGGCCAAACAGGCGCGAGCGCAGATTGGCCCAGCCAGCGACGATCCGCGCAGGCAGACCGCCGCGATCAAAAGCCAACCGCCCGTAGCCGGCCACCATGGGCGACCCGGCCAGATGATCGGCAACGGGCGCGACCCAGCCGGGCAAAAGCTCGGTATCGGCATGGAGGATCAGAATCCAGCTGCCCTGTGCCCTGTCAACTCCGCGCGCAATCTGACCGCCACGCCCGGCAGGGCCAGACAGCCACACCGCGCCCGCCTCTTCGGCAATCAGGCCTGTGGCATCCCCGGAACCTCCATCAGTCATGATCACCTCGCGGATCACCCCGGCTTCCACCCCCTCCATCAGCGCAGCGAGACAGGGCGGCAACCCGCGCCCGGCATTGAGGGTGGGAATGACAACGGAAAGCTCTGCACGCATGATCGCCCCTTTCGTTCGCCCGCAACCAGTTTATATTGCACCAGACCCCCGAAGGGGAGCGCGATGAGGGAGAGCCGCGATGGCCGAGCGAAAAATCCTCCGGATTTCCGGAACGGACCGGGTGGAGTTTCTTCAGGGGCTTGTGACCAACGATGTCAGACGGCTGGCTGACGGGCCTCTGTATGCGGCGCTGCTGACGCCTCAGGGCAAGCTGATTGCGGATTTTTTCCTGTTGGAAGACAACGAGTCGATCCTTCTGGATGTTGCGGCCGAACTGGCACCGGGGCTGATGCAACGCCTGTCCATGTACAGGCTGCGCGCGGATGTGACGATCGAGGAAACGGATTTACACCTGCATCGGGGTCTGGGCGATGTGCCGGAGGACGGGGTACAGGATCCGCGCACGGCTGCGCTTGGCTGGCGCGCTTATCGCCGCGAAATGGCTCCTGCGGATGACGTCGATTGGGACGCCCTGCGTGTGGCCCATGGGGTGCCCGAATGGGGGGCCGAGCTTGGCCCGGACAGCTATATCCTTGAACAGGGCTTTGAACGCCTGCACGGGGTCGATTTCCGCAAAGGGTGTTACGTGGGCCAGGAGGTGACGGCGCGCATGAAACACAAGACCAAACTGCGCAAAGGCATTGTGCGGGTCGCCGTTTCGGCCCCGGTTGAGCCGGGCACGACAATCGAAACCGACGGCAAACCCATCGGGACGCTGCACACCGTGGCCGGGGCCAATGCCCTTGCCTATCTTCGCTTCGACCGCGCCAGCGACGAGATGACCGCCGGCAAGGCGCGGGTTACCCTTGCCACGGGCGCGGATACGAATTTCAGCTAAAATTCGTGCGCCCAGCGGACAGGCTACATGACGTTTTGGGGATTGCGTGATACTTCGATAATGCTCACTTTTTGGGGAGATAGGCCGACTGCCCGAGCCCTGCGCAGAAAGAAACGGGGCCGGATTTCTCCGACCCCGCCTTCGTGAGTTCACGCACTGGAAAAACTAGTTACCACTCCCACGAAGCCCGGCTGTTCCCCGAAAAATCCTTACGCCCTTGCCGCACAGCACCGTTTAAACAAACACACCCCAGACTGCGGTTTGAGCATCTTCGCACTCGTCTTGCCGAACTATGGCCAAGTAACCCTTTGACACCACATCAGATCAGGGGAAAGACCCCCCGGTTTTCCCTCCACCTGGCCCGACAGCAAAGAAAAACCCCCGGCAACCAGACAACGGATACCGGGGGTTTTTGTTATTAAACAATGCGTTGCGACCTATGCGCGTTCGCTGTATTCCATAGTTTCGGTGTTGACGACGATATCCTCGTCCTGACCGACAAAGGGGGGCACCATCACCTTAACTCCATTATCGAGGATCGCGGGCTTGAAGCTGTTGGCTGCGGTCTGCCCCTTTACCACCGGTTCGGTTTCCACCACCTTGCAGATCACTTTCTGGGGCACCGTTGCGTTCAACGCTTCGTCCTCATAGAATTCCACCACGATGGTCATGCCATCCTGCAAGAACGGGCGGCGATCCCCCAACAGATCGGCTGGCAATTCGATCTGTTCATAAGTCTCTGCGTCCATGAAGACCAACATCCCGTCAGATTCGTAAAGGAATTGTTGATCTTTTTGTTCCAACCTGACCCGCTCTACCTTGTCGGCGGAACGGAACCGTTCGTTCAGCTTTGATCCGTTGCGCAGATTGCGCAGTTCCACCTGAGCGAAGGCACCGCCTTTGCCCGGCTTCACGTGGTCCACCTTCACGGCGGCCCACAAACCGTCATTGTGCTCAAGCACGTTACCGGGGCGAATTTCGTTTCCGTTGATTTTCGGCATTGTGACAAAACCATGGCAAAAGGTTGATAGAAAGTTGACTGCACCTATATATTGGGTTCAGACGGAGGGCAAGAAGACCAAATATCGTGCTGCGTCTGTGAGGGCTATGCAAATTTTACATGCAAGCTATGCATTAACAGCCTATCCGAATCGCGTAAACTTCGTCATAACGAAGCCCACGCCGAAAAGACAAGAGCAATAACAAAGGACGGAACATGAAAGATTTCGTTGACGGCACGGCCTTCAATAATGAGCAAGGTAACCGTGCACGTAAACTTTTTGCAGCCGTTGTGCTGGCTGCGCTGGACGATGCCATTGCCGATGACAAGAAATATGGCAACGGCCCGGAACAGATCGCCCGCTGGGCTCGTTCGCGCGATGGGCGCGAAGTGCTGAGCTGTGCGGGAATCGACCCCAACGAACGCGTTGTTTCGGGGCTGATGGAGTTTGTCGGCAAGGGTGTACGCACCTCGGTCGCCCTGTCGCGCGAAGAAAGCGAACGCCGCAACGCTGCGGCGCAACAGGCCGAAGCCGCCTGAGACTTGGAAAAACACTGAAACCCCTGCTCGGTTTCTCAACAGGCCCTTGCCCAATCGGCAAGGGCCTGTTGCATTTCCCACGTCGCCTCGGCCACGGCTGTCGAACATGACAAACCAAAACATCAGGCTTACCGCGATCTCGACCGGACCGATCACGCCGCCATAATGCCTTCTATCCCAATAGCTTAGCGGGCTTTCAAAGCCCCGGTTGGACAGCGGCCAGAAATGCGGGCGCCCGTCATCGTGATGCACGGGAAAAGCCAAAGGCGAAATGCAAAAGGCCGCCCCGGCAAATACATGCAACACCCGCAAGCGACTCCGCACCGCCGCAGTGGTCACGCGGGGCTGGTCCGGTCTGACCCAAACGGCACCGGCAAAAAACACGTGTGCCGGTGTGTTCATCTCTTCCCCCGTTGGCGCGGGTTGCGTATGGATTGCACGGTAACCGATGGGGGCAGACGTGGCACGGGCAATCATGATCCAGGGCGCAGGGTCCAACGTGGGCAAATCCATGTTGGTCGCAGGTATCGCGCGGGCCTTGTCCAATCGCGGGTTCAAGGTTGCCCCGTTCAAGCCCCAGAACATGTCCAACAACGCCGCCGTAACAGCGGATGGCGGCGAAATCGGACGGGCACAGGCGCTTCAGGCCCTGGCGGCAAGGCGCGCACCGCTGGTCGATATGAACCCCGTGCTGTTGAAACCGGAATCGGAAACCGGGGCGCAGGTTATCGTTCACGGTCAAAGGCTTACCACGCTCAAGGCGCGGGATTATGCGACCCGGAAGCCCTCTCTGCTTGCTGCCGTGATGGAGAGCTTTCACCGGCTCGCCGCGATCGCCGATGTCGTGATCATCGAAGGCGCGGGCAGCCCCGCCGAGATCAACCTGCGCACCGGGGATATCGCCAATATGGGTTTTGCCGAGGCGACGGGGGTGCCCGTCATCCTGATCGGGGACATCGACCGGGGCGGGGTCATTGCCCAGATCGTCGGCACCCAAAATGTTCTGCCCGCAGAAGATGCCGCACGTATCAAGGGATTCGCTATCAATAAATTTCGCGGCGACCCCAGCCTGTTTGATGACGGGTTGCGCGCAACCACCGATTTCACGGGCTGGCCGTCGCTTGGGGTTTTGCCGTGGTTTGCCGATGCCTGGCGGCTTCCGGCAGAAGACGTGATGGACATTGCCTCGACCCGGGGCGGCGGATTCAAGATCGCCGTTCCGCGGCTTGGACGTATCGCGAATTTCGACGATCTGGACCCGTTATCCACCGAGCCGGGGCTAAGTGTTGAAATCATTGAGCCAGGCCGGGCCTTGCCCGGGGATGCCGATCTGATCCTGATCCCCGGCAGCAAATCTACCATCGCCGACCTTGCCCATTTCCGGGCGCAGGGGTGGGATATTGATCTTGCCGCCCACCTGCGACGCGGCGGTCATGTGCTTGGGATTTGCGGGGGATATCAGATGCTTGGCAAGGTGATCCGCGACCCGCACGGGATCGAAGGCCCGCCTTCATCGGTTGCGGGACTGGGGCATCTGGACATCGAAACCGTGATGAAGCCCGAAAAGCATCTGGCGCTGCAAACCGCCACCTATCTGCCCACGGGGGCGCAGGTTGACGGGTATGAAATCCATATCGGAGAAACCACCGGGCCGGATTGTGACCGCGCGTGGCTGGCTCTGAACAACGCGCCCCATGGCGCGGCCTCGGCCAATGGGCGGGTGCGGGGGTGTTATCTGCACGGGCTGTTCCGCGCCGATCAGTTCCGCGCCGATTTTATGGGGACCCTGGGCGGAGAGATCAGCACCAGCTATGACGCCGATACCGACGCCGTTCTGGACCGGCTTGGCGCGCATATGGAAGCGCATTTCGATCTGGATCTGTTGTTGAATCTGGCCGCAGAGGTCGGCGCGTGATCAGTCGAGTTCCTGCGCCGCAAGCGCGCGGTGGATTTCACGGCGCACCAGTTTGCGGACGTTGCGGGTGATCCGTTCGCCCAAAGCCCCCTGCAATTCCTGACGCACGATATCCGTCACCATTTCGCGCAGCGCCTCTTCGTCAAGGAACGCCGCGTCTTCGGCACCGAAAAGATCAACACTTTCGGCCTGCTCTTCTTGTGCGGCGACGTCGATTTCGGGATCTGGTTCCGGCACCGACGGCATGTCCGCATCGGCGGGAAAATGATCCGCCCAAGACAGTGTCTCCACCTCGCCCCCGGCATAATCGTCCCCTGAATCCCCGTCCGGTTCCCATTGATCCGCGCGATCCGCGACAACCGCTTCCAGTTCGGCGATCCGGTCGGCCAGGGTTTCTTCCTGTTCCGTTTGTTCGGGTTGTTCGGGTTCTGTTTGTTCGGGCTGCTCACCCTGCTCTGCCTCAAACTCGGGCAGCGGGTCGGCCTGATCCGGGGCCGCCTCTGACACCTCGTCATCAGCTTCAATTGTCTCTGCGAACGCTTCGTCGGTGTCTTCAAAAACCTCGTCGGACCAGTGCGCCTCGTGTTCCAGTTCCTCGGCCACGGTCTCTTCGATCCGCTCTTCCACCTGTGCCCGGACCTGTTCGTGAATCAGATCCGAATCCACGGGCGGGACCACCTCGGCCACGGCCCGGATCAAATCCTGTTCCGGCTCCGGGGTGTGTTCTTCTACCGGGTCTGGCGTTTCCGCGACGCGCAACGACGGTGTAAGGATCAGCTTGTCAGACGCTGTATCCTCTTGTTTTTGCTCAACATTACGCACGTCCGGCGCAACGCCTGTCTCAACCGGGCGGGCCGGTTGGGTTGCTTTGCCATCTTCGGACACAAGCCTGCGAATTGAGGACAACACGTCCTCTATTTCCACGTTGGTTACGGGATCTGTCATTGTTTTTACCACTCTCACCTAGATACGAGTGTACCCTGCACAAAGGATTCTCACAACAGATAGGACGGGTTTTACTCTTTTCCCAAGGAGCGCAGCACTTTATCAAGCTTCTGCCCGCGATCACTCAGAATATGCGGCGCGTCCTTGACCATGTTGTAATACTCGGCCGGATCGTAATGCGGCACGCGCAGTTTCAGGCGTTCCGCAGTCAACCACCCCATCGACGCCAACACGTTATAGCGCGCCACCTGTTCGTCGATCCCCGCAGAGATAAGGTTGGCCCGGGCGTCCAGAAGTTCCTGTTCCGCATCCAGCACGTCCAGCGTGGTGCGCGCGCCCAGCTTGGCCTCTTCGCGCACACCTTCAAAGGCAACGCGGCTTGCGCGGACCTGACCTTCGCTTGCCGCCCGGCTGGCCCGCGCCATTTCCCATTGCGACCAAGCGTTGCCCACGCCCTGGTACACGGCATGGCGCACGGTGTGCAGACCGGCACGTTCCGCGTCGCGTTGGTGACGGGCCTTGCGCACCGCCGAACTGAGTCGACCACCGCTATAGATCGGGCCGGACAGGTTCACGCCGACGCTGGCCCCGTTGGTGAAATCCCTGGTCTCGAAATCCTGTGTGTTGGAGATACCCGCAGACATGGTCACGGTCGGGCTCATCGCCGCCTCGGCAATGGCAATCGCGATTTCGGCCGCTGTCACCGTATGCCGGGTGCGGATCATGTCGGGGTGCGCCTGCACCGCAATCGCCTTGGCCGACTTTTCGGATTTGGCAATGGACGGAGGTTTGGGCGGGTTGGACAATTTGCCCGGATAGTGGCCGGTGGCGGCGCGGTATTCTTCCCGTGCCTGGCTCAACAGCCCCTCGGACGCCGCAAGAGCGGCGCGCGCGCCGGCAAGCCGCGCTTCGGCGAGCGACACGTCGGTGCGGGTCACCTCCCCCACCTCGAAACGATCCCTGGCCGCGCGCAGTTCCTGTCCGATCACCCGCACGTTGTTCTTGCCCAGACGCACAAACTCGGTCTGGCGGCGCACATCGTAAAACGCTGCGACCGCACGCAACAGAATTTGCTGTTCAACGCCACGCAGACCCTGGCGTGTCGCCAACACCACCTCTTTCGCGGCATCAATCCGCATACGGGATTGCCCGCCATCGTAAAGAAGAAGTTCGGCAAATACCTGAATGTTGATTTCGCTGCGGGTCGAACGGGCGGAACTCAGCATGGTGCGGCTGTTGAAGGTACGACCGCGACCGCGGCTGTAAGAGGCCGACCACGCCAACACCGGACGCAAAGCGCCAACCGCCGTGGCCACGTCTTCGTCCGCGGCCCGCAACAGCGCGCGGTTCTGTTCAAGAAGGCCGCTGTGCCTGTAGGCGCTTACCATGGCGTCGGCCAGACTTTCTGCCTTTGCCACAACGGGTTGCGCAACCATCAAGACCCCGGCCATCAGACCAACGACAACACCGGATTTCATTCGCATCAGGCCCAAAGCACCACTCCCGTTTCACCTATGTTCCAAAGCCGCAACGGCCCGGTTTCAGAATTCGAACGCCGCGTGCTTTTCAAAGCCGGTCAGAACCGGCGCACCCGCGTTGAACGAATGGCGCCAATTCATCACACCATCCAATTTGTATCCGATCCGCACGGTTCCAAGGGCGCCTTCGGAAAAAAGTACCGCCATGCGGCCACCTTCTTTGAGCTGTGACACAAGTGCCTCAGGAAGATGTTCCACCGCGCCTTCGATGACGATGGCGTCATAGGGTCCGTGCTGTGCCGATCCGGCAGCAAGTGGTCCCTGATGCACGATCACATTATCCGCACCATGTTCGCTCAACAAAGCCTGGGCTTCGCGGGCCATGGCCTCGTCCTCTTCCACGGCCACCACCGCTTCGGTCATCCGCGCCATGACGGCGGCAGAATAGCCCAGCCCGGCACCGATCAGCAACACCAACTCGTCGTTTTGAAGGTCCAGCGCGTCCAGCATTTTGGCAAGGGTACGCGGTTCGAACACCACGCGCCCGCCTCCCAGATTGATGTTTTCACCAACATAGGCGGCCTGTTTGCTGTCTTCGGGCACGAACACCTCGCGCGGGACCGAAAGCATGGCTTCGATAATCGGGAATTTGGTAACGTCCGAGGGCCGAACCTGCGTATCCACCATCATCGTGCGGCGGGCTGTGTAGTCAATCATCTTGCGACTCCTGGGGGCACAGAATCTCTTTCGACCGTTTTGACACAGATGCACAACGGCGGCAACGCCCTGCTCCCCCTGGACAGCGGCGCGCGGGGGCATAAAGCGTTCGAGCTTTAACCTGAGACAGGGAAACGCGACCCAGCGTGTTTGATTACAGGTCAACGGCAACGTTTCGCCATGCGGCCAAAGAAAGCGTGCGCCCCAGGATAGTCACGGGTCCAAAGCCGATTGGGAAAATGCCATAACCAAGGTGCTGAGCAACCATTCGAAAAGGGGTGCTGTTGCAAAAGGTTCCAGGGTCATCGCGTTTATTGAGCTTCAATCCGACCTACACAAGACGTCTTATGCGAACGGCACATATGGATTTGAGTTTGTTGGTATTGAGAAACGGCCAAAGCCTTTGGGTACAGAGTAACCTGTTCAAAACCAAGGGGAAAAATGGTGCTGCTGGAGAGAATTGAACTCTCGACCTCTCCCTTACCAAGGGAGTGCTCTACCTCTGAGCTACAGCAGCGCCGGTACGCTTTGGGCGTGGGCGGCTGATTAGACCCAAATCGCAGACAGTGCAAGCGTTATCTGGACGGTTTTTTTCGCGTCCTGTAAGAGGGGAACATGGAGCAGAAAAAACCCCGCGAAAAAAAGCCGAAAACAGCCAATGACCGTGAGGCGCGGTTGAAAACGGCGTTAAAGGCCAATATGGCGCGACGCAAGGCGCAAGCCAAGGCGCGCGCAGGGACAAAAGCAACCCAAGAGGCTGCGCAAAACGAGGATAAAGGGTAAGGCAATGGATCAGATCATCGTTACAGGCAATGGCGAACTCAACGGACAAATTCCGATCGCGGGGGCCAAGAACGCCTGTCTTACCCTGATGCCGGCAACTTTGTTGTCGGACGAACCGCTGACCCTGACCAATGCGCCGCGGCTGTCGGACATCAAGACCATGACCCAGCTTCTGCAATCTCTGGGGGCCGAGGTCACGTCGCTTCAGGATGGGCAGGTTCTGGCGATGTCGTCCCATGACATCAACAACCACGTGGCCGACTATGATATTGTGCGCAAGATGCGGGCCTCGAACCTTGTGCTGGGGCCGATGCTGGCGCGACTTGGTCATGCGGTTGTGTCCCTGCCCGGCGGCTGTGCCATCGGGGCGCGGCCCATGGACCTGCATATTCACGGGCTTGAAGCCATGGGCGCGGAAATCGAACTCAGGGACGGGTATCTTCATGCCAAGGTACCCGGTGGCTTGAAGGGTGCGGAGATCGAGTTCTCCTTTGCCTCCGTCGGGGCGACCGAAAACATCATGATGGCGGCGACGCTGGCCAAGGGCACCACCGTGTTGAAAAACGCCGCGCGTGAGCCCGAAATCGTGGACCTTGCCGATTGTCTGCGCAAAATGGGGGCGCAGATTGACGGCGACGGCACCTCGACCATCACCATTGAGGGCGTTGAGCGTCTGCATGGTGCGACTCACCCTGTTGTGACCGACCGGATCGAGCTTGGCACCTATATGCTTGCCCCGGCCATCGCGGGGGGCGAGGTCGAGTTGCTGGGCGGGCGTCTGGATTTGGTTCAGGCCTTCGTGGACAAGCTGGAACTGGCCGGGGTTGAGGTCAGCGAAACCAAGAACGGGCTTAAGGTGGTGCATAAAAGCGGGCGGATTCGGGCGGTGGACGTGACCACCGAACCGTTCCCCGGCTTCCCCACGGATTTGCAGGCCCAGATGATGGCGTTGCTCTGCACCGCCGAGGGGACATCGGTTCTGGAAGAGAAAATCTTTGAAAACCGTTTCATGCACGCCCCCGAGCTGATCCGCATGGGCGCGAATATCGAGGTGCATGGCGGCACCGCCACCGTTCACGGGGTGGAACAATTGAAAGGCGCGCCGGTGATGGCCACCGACCTGCGTGCCAGCGTATCGCTGATTCTGGCCGGGTTGGCGGCCGAGGGAGAAACCATCGTCAGCCGGGTGTACCACCTTGATCGTGGCTATGAACATGTGGTGCGCAAATTCCAGGGCGTGGGCGCGAAAATCGAGCGGGTCAAGGAACAGTGAGCGACGCAAGATTTGAAGACGGGCGCGAGGCGCCGCTGAACCTCGGAGCCATGGATAGCGACGACCTTCACGTGCTGTCGGCCCTGTGTCAGGACGCTGTTTTTCCGGGGGCAGAGATGACATTCCTGCCCCGCGAACGCCGCTTTGCCCTGCTGCTGAATCGTTTCCGCTGGGAAGATCCGGGACAGAACCGGCACAAACCCGAACGCGTGCAATCGGTTCTGGTGTTTGACAACGTGCTGCGGGTTGCCTCGCAAGGGGTGGACCGTGGGGATAGCGAAACGGTGTATTCCGTGCTGTCCCTGACCTGGGAGCCGGGCGAAGATGCCGATGGGCGGGTGTTGATCACCCTGGCCGGGGATGGAGCGATCCGTCTTGAGGCCGAAGCGTTGGAGGCCAGCCTGCGCGATGTAACCCGGCCCTATGTGGCCCCATCAGGCCAGGCCCCGCATCATCGGGACTGACGGGACTGACGCCCGGGCGCTCGGGCGCGGCCACGCGGGGGCTGCCCCCTTCCCCCGGGGATATTTATGGCCATGTGAAGACAGGGGCGGGTTGAGATGCCTTACCCTTGGGCTTAAGACATGCGGGATCAGGAGATAATGCCCATGCCCGTGTTCCTTAACGCCACCGATCCCGATTTCGAAACCAGCTTTGCCACGCTTCTGGGTGCCAAGCGCGAGGATAGCCCGGATGTGGACGCGGTTGTCGCCGATATTATTGCAGATGTGCGGGACCGGGGCGACGCGGCTGTGATTGAGCTGACCTCGCGGTTCGACCGGCTGGACCTGACGCCCGACACCCTGCGATTTTCCGAGGCCGAGGTGGATGCGCTATGCGCGCAGGTGCCCGACCACGAGCGCGCCGCGCTGGAGCTGGCGGCGGCGCGTATCCGCAGCTATCACGAAGCGCAGATGCCCGAGGACCGGCAGTGGACCGAAGACAGCGGTGCCATGTTGGGCTGGCGCTGGACCCCGGTTTCGGCGGCGGGACTCTATGTGCCGGGGGGGCTGGCCTCTTATCCTTCTTCCGTGTTGATGAACGCGATCCCGGCCAAGGTGGCGGGGGTTGAGCGGCTGGCCATTGTCGTGCCCACTCCGGACGGGGTAGCAAACCCGTTGGTATTGCTGGCCGCACGACTGGCCGGGGTTGACGAAGTCTATCGCATCGGCGGGGCACAGGCGGTGGCCGCGCTTGCCTATGGCACGGACACTATCGCGCCTGTGGACAAGATCACCGGCCCCGGCAACGCCTTTGTCGCCGCCGCGAAACGGCGGGTCTTCGGCAAGGTGGGGATCGACATGATCGCCGGACCGTCCGAAATCCTGGTCATCGCCGATCGGGACAATGATCCGGACTGGATCGCGCTGGATATGCTGAGCCAGGCCGAACATGACGAAAGCGCGCAATCGATTCTGATCACGGACAGCCCGGCCATGGCCACGGCGGTCAGCGTCGCCATCGACCGCCATTTGCAAACGCTGGAACGGCGCGATATCGCCGGGGCAAGCTGGCGCAACTATGGCGCGATTATCACCGTGCCCGATCTGGCCACCGGAGCCCGGCTTTCCAACCGCGTTGCGCCCGAACACCTTGAGCTGTGCGTTTCCCAACCTGTTGAATTAGCAGAGCAAATCACCCATGCCGGAGCGATTTTCCTTGGCGCATGGACACCCGAAGCCATCGGCGATTACGTCGGTGGCCCCAATCACGTTCTGCCCACCGCGCGCTCGGCCCGCTTTTCCTCGGGCCTGTCTGTCATGGACTTTTTGAAACGCACCACGCTGGCCCGGATGACTCCACAGGCATTACGTGCTATTGGCCCTTCTGCCGAAACCCTGGCGATCAGCGAAAGCCTGCAAGCGCACGGTCTTTCGGTCCGCGCCCGCCTGAACCATTTGAACGAGTTGTAACCTATGTCCCGCATCAGCCATATCGAACTGGACGATCACAATCTTCCGCCGCCAACGCCGGAGATTGAACAGGAACGCAAGGTCGCGATGTTCGACCTGATCGAAGAGAACTCGTTCACGCTTCCCAAACGGGACGACCGCGTGGTGCCCGACGGGCCCTATCGCGTGGATCTGTCGATCAGGGACAAGCGGCTTGTCTTCGACATCACCACCGAAACCGCAGACAAGGCGGCCGAATTCCATTTGTCGCTGTCGCCCTTCCGCCAGGTGGTCAAGGATTACTGGGCGATTTGCGAAAGCTACTTTGACGCGGTCAAGAACATGCCCCCCAGCCAGATCGAAACCATCGACATGGCACGGCGCGGTATCCACAACGAAGGTGCGCGCATCCTGCAGGAACGGCTGGAAAACAAAGCGGAGATTGATACCGATACCGCGCGGCGCCTGTTCACGCTTGTCTGTGTGCTGCATTTCGGGAGCTGACGCAAAGATGGTCGAGCCGCTTCCCCAATCGGTTTTGTTTTGCTGTGACCACAACTCCGTGCGGTCTCCCATGGCCGAAGGAATCATGAAAAAGCTTTATGGCACGGATACATACGTCCAATCTGCCGGGGTTCGAAACCAGATGGACATCGACGGGTTCGCCATTGCGGTGTGTCAGGAGATGGGCGTGGAACTGTCCCGTCACCGCACGCGCAGCTTTGAAGAAATGGGCAAATGGGGCGATGACCTGTCAAGCTTTGACCTTGTCGTCGCCCTGTCCCCGGCCAGCAGGGCCAAGGCCGAAGAACTGACCCGGTATTACCATCTGGACGTGGAATTCTGGCCGATCACCGACCCGACGGCCCAGGGGGAAACCCGCGAAGCCAAGCTGGATGCCTATCGCCAGAGCCGGGACGAGATCATCACCCAACTCACCAACCGCTGGGGCACCCCCGAGGAGGCAACATGAGTACCATTCAGAAATATTTCGAAGCCTTCAATGCCAAGGATATTGCAGGCATGATGGATTGCCTGTCCCCGAACGTGGCCCATCACGTGAACGAAGGCAATATCCGCCATGGCAAACCCGCCTTTGCCGAATTCTGCGGCCATATGGCGCGGTGTTACGATGAAACCCTGACCGATTTGGTGATCTTCAATCATGGCGAAGGACAGGGCGACACAAGGGCGGCAGCGGAATACGTGGTCAACGGCACCTACCTGGCCACCGATGACGGATTACCCGAGGCAAAGGGGCAGAGCTACCGCCTGCCCGCCGGGTCGTTTTTCGAACTTGAGGACGGGAAAATCTCCCGCGTGACCACCTATTACAACCTCGCGGACTGGTTGGCTCAGATCAGCGCATGATCCGGGTCGCGCCGTTGACCGGGACGGCGTTGGAGGCCGCGCTGGACGATGTGGCACGCCTGCGGATCGAGGTGTTCCGGGCCTGGCCCTACCTCTATGACGGAACTGTCGCCTATGAACGCAGCTATTTGGACACCTATCGCAAAAGCGACTCGGCGATCCTTGTGGGCGCGTTCGACGGAGACGCCCTGATAGGGGCGGCGACGGGAACCCCCCTGGCCGAGCACGCCGACGATTTCGCGACCGCCTTTGACGGCAGCGGGATCACGTTGGACAAGGTGTTCTATTGTGCCGAATCCGTTTTGCTGCCCGGCTGGCGCGGGCGTGGAATCGGGCATCGGTTCTTTGATCTGCGCGAAGCCCATGCCCGCGCGCTTGGCTTTACCCACAGCGCGTTTTGCGGCGTGATCCGCCCCGAGGATCATCCGATGAAACCCAAAGGCTATGCTCCGCTGGACCCGTTCTGGCGCAAACGCGGCTATGCCCCGCTTCCCGGTGTGGTCGCAGAATTCGCGTGGAAGGATCTGGGGCAGGATACCGAAACGAAAAAGCCGCTGCAATTCTGGATGCGCAGGCTCTGAGGGTACGCGGGCGTTGAGCAAGGGCCGCGCGACGCCGCCCCTGCCGGGTTTTCTATAACCGAACGGCGCTTACAGCGACGCGTCGAGCCTGGCCACAATCGCGTCGCCCATTTCGCTGGTGGAGACCGGGGTCACCCCCTCTTCTCCCAACAGGTCCGCGGTGCGCGCACCATCGGCCAACACGGCCTCAACCGCCCGCTCCAGCCGGTCCGCCTCGGTCCCCTGATCAAAGGAATAGCGCAGCGCCATGGCAAAGCTGAGGATACAGGCGATCGGGTTCGCCTTGCCCTGCCCTGCGATGTCCGGGGCCGACCCGTGGACGGGTTCGTAAAGCGCCCGGGGACGGCCATTGGCCATGGGCGCACCAAGGCTGGCCGAGGGCAACATGCCAAGCGAACCGGTCAGCATCGCCGCCGCATCCGACAGCAGATCCCCAAACAGGTTGTCGGTGACGATCACATCGAATTGCTTGGGCCAGCGGCATAGCTGCATGGCACCTGCATCGGCGTACATGTGGGAAAGCTCCACGTCGGAATACTCGGCCGTATGAATTTCGGTGACCACGTCGCGCCACAGGATACCGGATTCCATCACGTTGGCCTTTTCCATGGAACAGACCTTGTTGCCGCGACGCCGTGCCAGTTCAAAGGCCGAGCGCGCCACGCGGGCAATTTCGCTTTCGGTATAGCGCTGGGTGTTGATGCCCACACGCTCGTTGCCCTCTTCGATGATGCCCCGCGGCTCGCCAAAATAGATGCCGCTGGTCAGCTCGCGCACGATCATGATATCGAGCCCCGCAACCACGTCTTTTTTCAGCGACGAGAAATCGGCCAGCGCATCGAAGCACTGGGCCGGGCGCAGGTTGGCGTAGAGGTCCATTTCCTTGCGCAGGCGCAGCAGGCCGCGTTCGGGTTTCACGCTGAAATCCAGATCGTCATATTTCGGGCCACCCACAGCCCCCAGCAGAACCGCGTCCACCTCTTGCGCGCGCGCCATGGTGTCGTCGTGCAGCGGCGTGCCGTGGACGTCATAGGCCGCGCCCCCCACAAGGTCTTCGGAAACATCAAAGACCATATCGCGTTTGGTACCGTACCAGTCGATGATCTTGCGAACCTCGGCCATGACTTCGGGGCCGATGCCGTCGCCGGGCAGAATGAGAAGCGAGGGGGTGCTCATATGGGAATCCTATCTTTCAATTGCTTGGGATTGCCCTAGCGGGATGGGGCGACGGGGTCAAGAAACCAACGGCTTCACCCCCTCGGCCAGCGCGCCCCAGACCCGGCGAACACGGGGCGTGTGGCGCAGTCCGGCTTCAATCTGTTTGATCTGGCGGCCCAGCGTCGGCTGGCTTTGGCTCAACTGCCGCGCAGCCGCCGAAAGCGACCCGTGATCAACCACAGCCAGAAAAGACTGGGCCAGGGTCCAATCAAGCGTTTGGAGCGACTTATTCATTCATGAATATCAAATCTGCAAAACCACGCAATTTCCACTCCAGATCGGTTAACTAAAGCGTTCGATCTTTAATCTGAAACAGGGAAAAGGGTGAAGGCAGCGCGACATTTATGTGTTTCGCGCGTCCTGCCAAAAAGCCGTGAGACAGGGTTTTGGCAGGACGCATTAAAGCTTTTCCGCATTAAGTTGACTCAGCGTGATGTGGAAACGCAGCGCAACACAGTAGGGATTGGAGCACACCGCACATATTGAGCGCAGACAAGTTCGCCCGGCGGCTGCCCGATTTTCGCGCCACGTCATTGGCCGAGGCGCTGTCCCAGGTCGAGTTCTACCCAGACCAGCCGGTGGCGGCTGGCCGTCGCGGCAAGGTCATGAAGATTTGAGTCCGGCGCGGGCCAGAACACGCCCGCCCCGACGACGTTCAGCGTGGCAGAGGGCAACACGTAATCCACGCGCAGATTGCCCGGCCCATCCTCGGGCCAATCCACCGTGTCCAGCGCCGGGTTGCCACGGTGGGCGGGGTCCCTCACCCCGCCGTGGCCGGCGGGTTTCGGGTCTTGCAGGCGCGGATCAGCCAACAGCGACAGAATCGCCTCGTGCCGCCCGTCTCCGTCCACGGGGTCCAAATTGGCACCGCCCAGCAGGACGAAATCCTGCGGGACAGGGCCAAATGCGCCCTCAAGCAGCAAGGACCAGAACCGGTTTTCATCGTGGTTGCGCCGTCCATTCCGATCTTCGGGGCCATCAAATACGGGTGGCCCGGCTTTCCAGATCATCAGGTCCAGCCTCCCGCCGGGTATTTCAACCGGCAGTATCCAATGGGCCGTGGAAGACAGGCGTTGCACGTCATAAACCGCTTCTGAGGGAAATAGCCTGTCCGGTTTCGCCGGGTCCGTGGGCAACATCGCGCCCGGCAAATCGCGCCATAGCAGGGGGGTGAAATCACGCAGGTCTTCCTCGGCCAAGCGATACCGTGACAACACGGCCAAGCCGCCATCCCCCGCAAAATGGCCAAAACCCTGTGCATCTTCACCCTCGCCCAATCGCCCGTCCCCATCAAGGTCAAGCCCGGTCGCCATCCCCGCATTGGGGCGGCATGAGAACATGTAGGGAAGGGAATGCCCGGCTTTGGCCACCTCATCCCGCAACGCGGCCAGGGCCACGTTCTGATGGTCAAAGTCGACCCCGCCCAACACGATCACATCCGGTGCAACGTGGGCGATCACCTGCGCGACCGCCCGCGTCTGGGCATCGCCCTTGAGGATGTCGCGCAGCAAAAGGCCCGGCCCCTTGCGCGACAGTTCGGTGTTGAAATAGGCCAGTTTCAGGGTATCGGCCACGACAGGCGCGGAGCCGAAAGCCCAAATGACAAGCAGCAAGGTCAGGAGGTGACGACCAAGCCCTCTTCTTTTGCCTTGGCATAGGCACGCAGCCGCTTTTCCTCGATCATATCGGCGACACGCCCCATGGCGATGCCGCGCATGATCATACTTGCAGGAAGAAAGGCCCATGCCGACATTGTCCAGATCAGGGTTTGCGGGTTCTCCATCGAAATCGGATCCAACAGGTCCGAAGCGGCCTTGACCACCGCCGGGATCAAGAATGGCAGAAGAATCCCTAACACAATGTTAATACCCGCATCGCGTTTGAGGCGGGGAAGCACATCTCCGCCCGCCGTGGGGTCGAACAAAGGCAGGTTAATCCACACGTTGAACGCGCCATTCCGGGCCGGCCAGCCAAACACGCGCACCAGCGTGACAAAAACGAACAGCGCAATCAGCGAGATCATGTAGGAAATCCCCGCTGCGGTACGGACTGCGGTGATCAGCTCGGGCGAAGCATCCGACGGCATCATCAGAACCACCAGCCGCACCGGCGAATAGGGGAAATCAATCGCGTTACCCAGCAACATGCCAAGCCCGGTCAGAATCCGCGTGACCTCGGTCGGGGCGTCCTTGCCCGCACAGATCAGCGACAACAAAAGTACGGTCGTGAACAACGCCACGAAACGCAGCCGGTTGAAAGGCGGCGCAAAACGGAATTCGATGATCGAGGGATACTGGCTATAGTATTCCACGAAGGTCATGAGCGACCCCAACAGCGCAAGCAGCACCACGATCTGGGCCGTATCCGCCGCCACGCCGGGCAGCACCAAAGACGGCAACGCAATCAGCAACGCCATCAGCAATGCACGCACAAGCGCGCTTGTCATTCGGGATACCACTGCCCCATTCCCTTCAACCTGGCCTGACACGATACGATGCCGCGTCTTTGTTCCAACTTGATGCCGTGTCTGCGCACGGTCTGCCTCATTCTTGCCCAATTTCTGCCCTCTTTCGGTCTCTGCCTCAAGTGCTTGGTTAACAAGACGTAACCATTTGGGCGATTTGATGGAGAAAGTGGTGCGCGATTGCATCAATTGTGGTGCAAACAAATGGCCAAACATCAAAGGGCTACAAGATGTAGTGGATGTGATGAGTGAAGCAACAAGTGCTCGAAAAACTGACACAAAGACGCATCTGCACCCGCCTGATCCGCATAATTCGATAAAGCGTTTCCACATTACGTTGACTCAGCGTGATGTGGAAACGCTTTAACCCTCCCGATCACCGTGATGCCGTTTCACATGATGCGGGTCGGGCTCAAACGGCACGCAAGGCCCAAATGCAAACGGGCCGCGACTTGTGCCACGGCCCGTTCAAATTTCGCTAAAGCCGCGAGGTCACACCCAGGGGCGCGCCGCCGCAGCCTGTTTTTCAAACGTGTCGATACTGGCCGCCTTTTTCATGGTCAGCCCGATGTCATCAAGCCCTTCCAGAAGACAGTGCTTCTTGAACGCATCCACTTCGAACGCAAAGCTTTCGCCGTCCGATGTGGTCACGGTCTGGGCCTCAAGATCAACTTCCATACGCGCATTCGAACCTTTTTCCGCGTCCTTCATCAACACATCCACAACCTCTTGCGGGAACACGATGGGCAGAATGCCGTTCTTGAAACAGTTGTTGAAAAAGATGTCGGCAAACGAGGTCGAGATCACGCATTTAAAGCCGAAATCCGCCAGCGCCCAGGGCGCGTGTTCACGGGATGACCCGCAACCGAAATTATCCCCGGCCACAAGGATCGACGCCTCTCGATACTGCGGTTTGTTCAGCACGAAATCAGGGATTTCGGTTCCGTCGCGATTATAGCGCATCTCGTCAAACAGGTTCTTGCCGAAGCCTGTGCGCTGAATGGATTTCAGGAACACCTTGGGAATAATCATATCGGTGTCGATATTTACCAAGGGCATGGGCGCGGCGATGCCGCTGAGTTTTTCGAATTTTTCCATTGTTGCCTCCTGAACGGGCTTGCCGTTCTGTTCGGTTACAGTGTCCGGCCCCGGAACATCGGGCCGGATCGGTGTGTTCAGATTGCTTGCGCGGGCGCGAAACGTGCCCTAGGCGGCCCCGGTGGCGGGTTCTACCACGCCTTTGGAGACCAGTTCGGACATCAACGCCTTTGCCTTGTCGGAACTGACCCCAAGCCGGGGTACAAGATCGTTTGCCGACAGGGTGCTGCGGGTCTGGGCATGAAACCTGGCAAGGCCGTAAAGCAGGGTGTTGTACCCGCCAACCCGCGCCGATGCGGCCCCCGTCGCCAGAGCAGCGCGTCGCAACGGCAACGCCGGCGCGACAAGCGCACCCCCCAGCATGGTCAAAAAGCCGCGTCGTTTCATCACCCGGTCCCTCAGCTCAGCTCGCGCACATCGGTCAGCTTGCCAGTCAGCGCCGCTGCCGCTGCCATGCCCGGAGACACCAGATGCGTGCGGCCCTTAAAGCCCTGACGGCCTTCAAAGTTGCGGTTGGACGTGGAAGCGCAACGCTCATTTTCGGCCAGCTGATCGGGGTTCATGGCAAGGCACATGGAACAGCCCGCGAGGCGCCATTCAAAACCCGCCTCTTCAAAGATCTCGGCAAGCCCCTCTTCCTCGGCCTGTGCGCGTACAAGGCCCGATCCGGGCACGATCATCGCCCGCATCCCGTCTTTGACCTTCTTGCCCTTGACCACATCGGCCACGGCACGCAGATCTTCGATCCGGCCATTGGTGCAGGAGCCAATGAACACGGTGTCGATTTCGATATCGCTCAGCTTCTGACCGGGGGTCAGGCCCATGTATTCAATCGAACGGCGCGCGGCCTCAACCTTGCCCCCTTCGAAATCCTCGGGGCTGGGCACAACACCGGTGATCGGCAACACGTCCTCGGGGCTGGTGCCCCAGGTCACAACCGGCTCGATCTCTTCGCCCTTCAGCGTGACCACCTTGTCAAAATGCGCGCCTTCATCGGTGAAGAGCGTTTTCCAATACTCCACGGCCTGTTCCCACGCGGCACCTTTGGGCGCATGGGGGCGGCCCTTGCAGTAGTCAAAGGTGGTGTTGTCCGGGGCGATCAAACCCGCGCGTGCGCCGCCCTCAATCGCCATGTTACAGACGGTCATGCGCCCTTCCATCGACAGATCACGGATCGCTTCGCCGCAATATTCGATGACATAACCCGTCCCACCCGCAGTGCCGGTTTCGCCGATCACGGCCAGGGTGATGTCCTTGGCGGTCACCCCGGGCTTGAGTTTGCCGGTGATCTCGACCTTCATGTTTTTCGATTTCTTCTGGATCAGAGTTTGCGTCGCCAGAACATGCTCCACCTCAGAGGTGCCGATCCCGTGGGCCAGCGACCCAAACGCGCCGTGGGTCGCCGTGTGGCTGTCGCCGCACACCACGGTCATGCCGGGCAGGGTCCAGCCCTGTTCGGGACCCACGATATGCACGATGCCCTGACGCACATCGCTCATCGGGTAATAATGGATGCCGAATTCCTTGGCATTGCTGTCCAGCGCGCCAACCTGAATCCGGGATTCCTCGGTCATCTGGGCCGGGTCGTCACGGCCTTGGGTGGTGGGGACGTTGTGGTCCGGTACGGCAATGGTTTTGTCCGGCGCGCGCACTTTGCGCCCGGCCATGCGCAGCCCTTCAAACGCCTGCGGGCTGGTCACTTCGTGGACCAGGTGGCGGTCGATATACAGCAGACAGGTGCCGTCTTCGGCCTCGTGCGCCACATGGGCGTCCCAGATTTTATCATAGAGTGTCTTCGGGGCGGTCATATCGCTCTCCGTGGATAGTGAATTGGGGATAGTGAACTGGAAAATGGGGTGACGTGGAGGGTCGGCTTACAGCCGCGCCAATACCGAACGCGCCTCACCAAAGAAGCGTTCGCGCAGGCGGTCGCGGTCGTCCATGTCAATAATCCGTGTCATAGGGGGCTATGTATACGCTTGTGGGGATTCTCACAAGGCGAAGGCAACCATATCGCGTTCAACTGTACAGATCCCACCGATTGCCGAAAGGGTTGCGAAACACGGCCACCATACCATGCCATGATAGCATAGGGTTCATGGCGAGGCTCTTGCTCAACGGTGACACCAGGAAAGGTAACATGGGCGGCCAGTATCCTCGCGTGATCAGCGACAAAATCATCGGTATTATCGGTATTGAGGTCCCCTCCCACCCGACCCCGACGGGCGCAAAACAACCCAGCGTTTGCCGTTGCCCTGAACCGCGTCCTGTTCCAACGTGAAACCCGGCGCATCACGATAAAACGCAATGCCGGGCTTAGCTGGGCACAACAAGTGCGATCAAACGCCCCAACCGGGGCGATTGCGGCCCGAGCGCGCCGGGGGAAACAGGTGCCAACATCGGCCACGGGCGCAACATGGGGTGGGTGGGAGGTGCCCGAGGGCCGCAATACCCTTGCCTCACCCCCGCCGCACGTGTCACGATAAACATCAAAGATCACAGGGCGTTCATGGCAAACCATTCCACTTCCGAAACCATCGAAGAAACTCTGGCCACCCCCACCGAACCGGTGTCCCAGCACGTTCAGGAGGTTGCGCTATCCCTCGCCGATCAGGTTCAGAATTTCATGCTGGGCCTGTTGCGCCCCTGGAACGCCTATCAGGTGGCCATCGCCCTTGGCCTGTTCCTTGCCGCAACCCTCCTGACCCGCCTGCTGACCCCGCCCTTCTACAACTGGATGCACAGCCGCGAAGGCTGGCCCAAATGGCGTTATCGCTTTCTGCTGCTGATCCATAAACGCCTGCGGCTGATCCTGTTTGTGGCGCTGATCTTTCCCACCGTGTGGATCATGCGCGAAATGACATGGCGGTCGCGCTCTTACCTGCTTGGCATTCTTGCCCACCTCGCCCTGGCCTGGCTTGTCATCGCACTGGTCACCCGGTTCATCAACAATGGCTTTCTGCGGGCCGCCGTGCGTTACGCCGGGTGGATATGGGTCACCCTGATCATCGTCGGGCTGACTGGCGAAGCCCGCGCCCTGCTCGACAGTGCCGCTGTTGAGCTTGGCACCCTGCGCCTGTCGCTTTGGATTCTGGTGCAGGCGGTGGTGACGCTGGGCCTGCTCTTTTCCCTTGCGCGTTTCATTTCGTCTACGGCGTCTTCGGGCCTTAAGCGTAACGAAGATATCAGCCCATCGATGCAGGTGCTGGCGGTGAAATTCGTGCAGGTTTCCCTTTACGGCGCGGCCTTCTTCATCGGGCTGCGCGCCATCGGGGTGGACCTGTCCGGTCTTGCCTTCCTGTCGGGTGCCATCGGCGTGGGCCTTGGCTTTGGCCTGCAAAAGGTGGTGTCGAACCTCGTGTCCGGCGTCATCATCCTGCTCGACAAATCCATCAAGCCAGGGGATGTGATCAGCCTTGGCGAAACCTTCGGCTGGATCAACACTTTGGGCGCGCGCTACACTTCGGTCGTCACCCGCGATGGCAAGGAATACCTGATCCCCAACGAAGACCTGATTACCGGTCAGGTGGTCAACTGGTCCCATTCCAACGACTACGTACGGCTCGATATCTTCTTTGGCACGGCCTATGGTGACGATCCCCACAAGGTCCGCGCCCTTGCGATCGAGGCTGCGGCGAGTGTGGACCGCGTGCTAGATATGCGCGCACCGGTCTGTCACATCGTCGGCTTTGGCGACAGTTCCGTGGATTACATCCTGCGTTTCTGGATCGAAGACCCCACCGGCGGGCTGACCAATATCCGCGGCAACGTCTATCTCGCCCTGTGGGACAAGTTTCAGGATAACGGCATTTCGATCCCCTTCCCCCAACGCGAAGTTCGGATGCTGGACCCGGGCGACCGCATTCCAGAGCAGGAACAGGATCAGGAACAGGGCTGAGCACCCCGGATGCGTTTGCGCGCGCTCAGCCAGTGGCGTGAACACATGCCCGGCCGCCTTGATAAAACACTTGCATATGCGCCTCTGGGACCCGCCCGTTTTTTCCGGATTATTTTCCAGAACCGCCCGTTTTCCCGAACGGCCTGAGCCCAGCACGACAACACCCAAATCACCGGGAAAACTCTCTATCCCCTTGCGCAGTGCCTTGCCGAAATCGGGATCGCCCGGGACCTGTCAGGCCCAGTAAAGGCGCATTGGATTATCCACCAGAAGCTTGCGCTGAAGCGCCTCGGTCGGGGCAATTTTCGGGATGAAATCCACCAGTGCGCCGTCATCCGGCATATGGGATTTCATATTGGGATGGGGCCAGTCGGTGCCCCAGAGAACCCGGTCCGGAAACCGGCGCACGATCTCGGCACAAAACGGGATCACATCGTCATAGGGCGGTCCGGCAACGGACAACCGCTCGGGGCATGTCACCTTGGACCAGATGTTTTCGTTTTCGGCCATCAAGCGGATGAAGCGTTGAAAACCGGGATGGTCCACCCCCCTGGCGACATCCGGGCGTCCCATATGATCGACGACCAGAATAGTGGGCAGGCTTTCAAGGAAAGGCACAAGCTCTTCCAGATCCGCCGCCTCGAAATAAACCACGATATGCCAGCCAAAAGGTTTGATCCTGTTGGCAATCTCGGTGAACAGCTCGCGCGGCGTGGCATCCACCAGCCGTTTGACAAAGTTAAAGCGCACACCGCGCACACCGGCCGCATCCATCTCGCGAATTTCGGCTTCGGTAATGTCGGCACCAACCGAGGCAACCCCCCGCGCCAGATCGCCGCCCGCGCGACAGGCATCGACCATGGCGCGGTTATCCTTGCCATGACAGGTCGCCTGTACGATCACGTTGCGCGCAAACCCAAGATGGTCACGCAGGGCAAAAAGCCGATCCTTACCCGCATTGCAGGGCGTATATTTGCGTTCCGGTGCAAACGGAAATTCGGGGCTGGGGCCGAACACATGGCAATGGGCATCCACCGCCCCTGCGGGCAGTTTGAAATCCGGCGCCCTGGGATCGGGGTGATATACCAGCCAGTCCGCGTCCATCTTCTGTTCCTCACTCATGCGAACACCTCTCCGTCCATCAATTTGCGCGCGGTGCGCAGAATTGCGGCCGACGTGACCGCGCCCTCATCGCCGATCTGTGCCACCACGGTCATTTCGCCCGCGGGATGTTCCACAGCGAGGTGGCGTTCCGTCCCCTCACCGGTTTCGGCCAGTTCCGCCGCCGGGCCAGCGGGAAGAAGACAGGCGGTGGCCACGCTGACCGCGCCAAGCACGCCGATGGTCTTGTGACAGCGATGCGGAATGAAGGTCCGCGTTGCAATCGCGCCACCTTGGCGCGGGGGGCTGACCATGGTCATCTTGGGTACGGATTTTTCGGCCACGTCCCCCAGGTTCATCAAGGGTCCACAGGCCAGCCGGATCGCTTCCAGCCGCGCGCGCAGCGCCTCATGTGCCTCATGCGATTCCAACACATCCGGCGCTTCTTCGCCGGTAATGCCCATCTCCGTAGCGCGCAACACCACCACGGGCATCCCGTTGTCGATCATCGTCACCTCGATCCCCTCGACCACATCCACAACATTGCCGGTCGGCAAAAGCGCGCCACAGCCAGACCCTGCCGTGTCCCTGAACGCAATCGGCACCGGCGCGGCACTGCCCGGAACCCCGTCGATGCGGGCCTCTCCGTGATAGGTCACCTGTGCCTGAGGCGTGGAAACCCGCGCAACCGCCACCTGTCCGGTGTTTTCCATATAGATGGTCACGGGTGTCTCCTCCGACCGCACCGCCACCAATCCCCGCTCAATGGCGAAAGGCGCCACGCCGGCAAGGATATTTCCACAATTCTGAGCGTCGGTGACACGGGCCTGATCCACGAAAACCTGAAGGAACAGGTATTCCACATCCACCCCTTCACGCGCGGACCGGGACACCACCGCCACTTTCGAGGTCAACGGATCCGCCCCTCCCATCCCGTCAATCTGACGCGGATCGGGCGACCCCATGACGCGCAACAGAAACGCGTCTCGCATTGCGGGATCATCGGGCAAATCGTCGGCAAGGAAATATCCCCCCTTCGACGTCCCCCCGCGCATCCACATGCACCGTACTGCCTCTGCCACGGCAACCCCTTTCAACTTTTCCAAAACCTGCAAACCGGGGGCGGGGGGGTCCGGGGGGCTTGCCCCCCGACCGGTCGGACGGCGCAAGCCGTTCGAAACCCATCATGCCCCGCTCAAACGTATTTCAATCCCTTTTCGGCCAGCCGCCCGCGCATGTCATAGATATCAAGCCCCAACTCTCCGGCCTCGAACCGCGTGCGTTTCTCGGCCTCGTTCGCCTCACGCGCCCGGGCCTTTTCCAGCACATCGGCGGCCTCATCCCGGCGCACGATGCACACCCCGTCATCATCGGCCACGATCACATCGCCGGGATGGACCAACTCTCCGGCACAGACCACCGGCACGTTCACCGATCCCAGGGTTTCCTTGATCGTACCCTGTGCGAACACCGCCCTGGACCAGACCGGAAACGCCATCTCGGTCAGGTCGCGTACATCCCGCACACCGGCGTCAATGACCAATCCGCAGCATCCACGCACCCTGGCCGAGGTGGCCAGCAGGTCCCCGAAATACCCGGCATTGCTGGGCGATGTGGGCGCAAGCACCAACATGTCACCGGCCTGTAGCTGTTCAATCGCCACATGGATCATCCAATTGTCACAGGGCGGGGCCGAAATCGTCACCGCAGACGCCGCAACCCGCGCGCCCGGATAGATCGGGCGCATGTAATCGGCCAACAGCCCCTTGCGCCCCTGTGCCTCGTGCACCGTCGCCACCCCACATGCGGCCAGTCCGTCAATCACCGCCCGTTCCGCGCGTTCAATGCTCTGAACCACCACCCCTTGGGTTCCCACCGGATAGTTCATGACAATTCATCCACACATGCCGGGAACACCGTTTCGAACCCTTCGGCGTATTTGCAATCGCGCCCCCCGGCCATACCGCCGGAATTGCGTTTGAAATGGTTGGCGCGCTGCTGGGCCACGCGGGTATAGAAATCCCACAGATGGATCTGCCCCTCGTTGCACTCCATCGCCTTGCGCTTCTTGTCCCACACCGGGGTAATATCGAGAAAGACATCCGGCTTCCACCCCATCTGCTCGGTCTGATGCGGTTCGAACAGGTACATCTGCGGCGCGCCCAACACCTTTTCTCCCGGATTATGCCCCCATGCCTGCGCGATCATACGGCAGGTCAACGCAAACTCGGTCGTCTTCATGTGGTCGGTATTGTAGGGGTCCCATTTCGAATGGGAAAACATGAAACCGGGTTGCACGTCGCGGATGATATCGACCATCTGAGCCTCGTACTCTTCGGTAAACCGAAGCGGGTAATCGCCCATATCGAGGAACCTGATATCGTGTACACCTAACGCCCGCGCGGCATTCTCGGCCTCGCCCCGGCGGATGTCCTTGACCTCCTGAAGGCTTTTACCCTCTTTCCACAGCCGCGCACTTTCGCCGCGCTCACCAAAGGACAGACAGGCCACGGTGACGTCATAGCCAAGCTCCTGATGCAACGCGATGGCCCCGCCACAGCGCCAGACGAAATCGGCGGCATGGGCCGAGATTACAAGTGCGGTCTTCTTTTCGGCCATGTTGGTGCCTTTCGGGAATTTTCCGGGATATACCAAACCTATTCCCCAAGGCACCCCCTCAAACCAGTTCGAATCCCGCCACCACAATTTGATTTTGTTATAATGCGCATCAGATGCTAGGCTGATCGCCATGCCGGGCATCCCCCATATCCGATACCTCTATGTGGTCAACGAAGTCTATCGTCTGGGCAGGATCAGCGCGGCAGCCGAGGTGGTTCACCTGTCCCAGCCCGCCGCCACGCAATCGCTGGCGCGGGTCGAAGAGGCGCTTGGCATTGCTCTGTTCGAACGCCACCCCAAAGGCATGGTGCCCACCCTCGCCGGCACGCGGTTTCACCCCCGACTGTCCCGCATCCTGAATCATTTCAGACAGGGCGACAGCATGGCCCGTAAACGCGCAGCGCGCGGCACATCCGGGCGTCGCGGAGGCACACGGGCCCTGAAAACCTTTCACCGCTTCTGTTCGCCGGTTCAACTGCGTGCCCTTCTCGCCATTGAAACAAATGGTAGCTTCAGCCAGGCGGCGTTTGAACTGGGCGTCAGCCAGCCGGGCGTACACCGCGCCATGCGTGAACTTGCCTCGCTTGCCGGGTTCGACCTGTTTGAACAAACCCGGGGGGGCGTCGTGCTCACCTCTGCCGCCGAAACCTTTGCCCATCAGGTCCGGCTTGCCATCAGCGAATTTCGCCAAGCGGTTTACGAAGTCAACGAAACGCTGGGCCAGGATGTCACAACCATCAATGTCGGTTCCCTTCCCCTGTCGCGCGCCACCCTGTTGCCGATTGCGATTGACGCGTTGTTGGGGGAAATCGGGGCGGGGGTACAGGTCAACTGTTTCGATGCCCGCTATCATACGCTGCTCAGGGACCTGCGGTTTGGCGCGTTGGATTTCATCATTGGCGCGCTGCGCGACCCGCTGCCCGCCAATGACGTATCACAGGAAAAGCTGTTCACCGACCAGCTTGCCATCGTGACCGCGCCCGGCCATCCGTTGGTTGCGCGTGACATGGTCACGCTTGAAGATACGGTCCACTATCCATGGATCGCCCCGCCCCGGGAAACCCCATCGGGCACCTATCTGTTTGACAGGCTCAAGCTTGAGGATCGCCCTGACACGCCCGTGCGGATCGTGTCCAGCTCGCTTGTCATGATGCGCGCCTTGATGGCACAGGGGAACTATGTCTCGATCGCATCCCGCCGTCAGATCGCCGGGGATCTGCGCGCCGGAACGCTGGCACGGCTTCCCATCGACCTGCCCGGATCGGGGCGCGCCATCGGATTGACATTTCGCACCGGCTGGGTGCCCACACCGATCCAGAAACGCTTGCTCGACATCCTGCGGGACGTGGCGAAAAGCCCTCAATCGTAACAATATCAAATAGCAAAGCCCGGTTTTGAATTACGCAAACTCGCCGGGCGATGATAGGGTCGCCCGGCGGCAGGACACCGAGAATCCGCAAATCTCCGCAATCACTCCGCAATCCCGGGGGGGGCCAATGACCGAAAAAGACTATGACGATATTCCCGGCACGTTGGTGTTTGACGCGGACAGATCGCGCGAAGGGTATCACCTGAACCAATTCTGCATTTCCCTGCGCCGGCAGGCCAATCGCGATGCGTTCAACGCGGATGAAGCGGCCTATCTGGACAAATACCCAATGACTCCGGAACAGCGCGCCGCTGTGCAGGCCCGCGACTGGAACCTGCTGCTCGAACTGGGCGGCAATATCTATTACACGTCCAAGCTTGCCGCCAATGACGGGATCAACTTTCAAAACCTTGCCGGGCTGATGACCGGCATGGGGGTCGATGCCTATCGCGAGATGATGCTGAACGGCGGGCGCGGGATCAACGGCAACCGGACCAAATCGGAATGGGAGGATAAGTGATGGCACGTATTACCGCAGGGGTCGGGTGTTCCCACGTGCCCGCCATCGGGGTTGCCATGGATACCGGGATCACCGATCAACCCTATTGGAAGCCGGTATTTGACGGGTTCAAAAAATCGCGCGAATGGATGAAGGAACAGAACCCGGATGTGATTTTTTTGGTCTATAACGATCACTGCACCGCATTCGATGCCTCCTGTATCCCCACATTCGCGCTGGGATGCGCCGCCGAATTTCAACCCGCGGACGAAGGCTGGGGCCCCCGCCCCGTGCCCGTGGTCAAAAACCATCAAAAGCTGGCCAGCCACATCGCGCAATCGCTGATCCTGGATGAATTTGACCTCACCATCATGAACGAGATGGAGGTGGATCACGGTCTGACCGTCCCTTTGTCGATCATGTACGGGGAACATGGGCCGGATGAAGAGTGGCCCGCGCTGGTTATTCCGCTCTGCGTCAACGTGGTCCAATACCCCGCCCCCACCGGCAACCGGTGTTACAACCTTGGCAAGGCCGTGCGCCGGGCGGTCGAAAGCTTTGACGAAGACCTGAAGGTCATGATTTTCGGCACCGGCGGGATGAGCCACCAGTTGCAATATAAACGCGCCGGGCTGATCAACCCGGAATGGGACCAACGGTTCCTTGACCTGATGACCGAAGACCCGGTGGCGGCAAGCCAGATTCCCCATATCGAATACCTGCGCGAAGCAGGGAGCGAGGGCGTCGAGATGGTCATGTGGCACGTCATGCGCGGCGCGCTGGACGACGACGTCACCGAAATCCACCGCCACTATCACGTCCCTGCATCGAATACGGCAGTGGGGCATATCATTCTTGAAAACAACTCCTGAGGACGTATTGATGAGGATTTGCGTAGCGGGCGCCTATGGCGCATTCGGCCTGAAACACCTGGATGCGCTGGCCGCGATAGACGGGGTTACAGTCACCTCGATCATGGGCCCGTCCAAAGCCAGGATCGACGCTCTGGCCGCCGACCGTGGTATCGGCCATGCGGGCACCACGCTGGAAGAGTGCATCACGCGCGACGATGTGGATGCCGTGGTCCTGTCCACCCCGACCCAGATGCACGCGCAACAGGCGATTGATTGCATGGAGGCGGGCAAACATGTGCTGATCGAAATTCCCATGGCCGACAGCCTTGAAGATTCTCAACGGGTTGTGGACAAGCAGACGGAAACCGGGTTGGTCTGTATGGCCGGTCAGGTGCGCCGCTTCAACCCGTCCCACCAATGGATCAGGAACAGGATCGACGCGGGCGAATTGAAAATCCAGCAGATGGATGTTCAAACCTATTTCTTCCGCCGCACCAACACCAATGCCAAGGGAGAACCGCGGTCATGGACCGATCACCTGCTGTGGCACCATGCCTGTCATACCGTGGATCTGTTCCAATACCAAACCGGCGGCAAGGCGGTTCAGGCCTTTGGCCTGGAAGGCCCGGCGCATCCCGATCTTGGCATCGCCATGGATATGGCCATTGGCCTGAAGGCCGCCGATGGCGCTATCTGCACCCTGTCGCTTTCCTTCAACAATGACGGACCTTTGGGCACGTTCTTCCGCTATATCTGTGACAATGGCACCTATATCGCGCGGTATGACGATCTTTATGACGGCCATGAAAACAAGATCGACCTTTCGGGCGTGGCCGTGTCCAATAACGGGATCGAATTGATCGACCGCGAATTTGTATCGGCCATCACCGAAGGGCGCACCCCGAATGGCTGTGTCACCAACGTGATCGAGGCCATGGAAACGCTGGACCGGATCGAAAAGACGTTCGGGTGAACCCACAAGGAAGGCCCGATTTCCGGATCGCTTGCGCCCCGGATCGCGCCCCGGCCTGCCTATCCCTCCAACCTCTGCCGGAAAACGCGCGGCGACATGCCTGTCGCGCGTTTGAACACCCGGCTGAAATAGGCGGGATCCACATAGCCCAGTTGATACGCGATCTCGGAAACGGAGAGGTTCGTAAAAGCCAGGTTTCGCCGCGCCTCCCGGATCATGTGCTGTTCGATGGCCGCCCCGGTTGATCGTCCTGTTGCCTTGCGCATCACCCGGCTCAGGTGGGTGGGCGTCACCCCCAGCCTCTGTGCGTAGTCCGCCACACTCAGATGATCAAACGCGTGGGTTTCCAACACCCCCTCGAACCGCCGCACCAACCGGTCATCCCCCGGACCGCGACCGGGGGCGTGCTGTGAAATCCGGCGGGCCACCAATCCCGTCAACACCCCGGAAAGAGCGCGCAACACATGGGCACGGCCAAAAGACCTGTTGGCATGTTCGGCAAAAATGGATTTCACCACACGCCTTGTTTCATTGTCACATTTCAGGGTTTTCGCGGTCAAAAGACAGGGTCTCAACCCCTCTCGTTCCAACAAATCCTGATCCAGAAGTTCCGCCGCCAGTGTGACGACCCAGCCCCGGGTCTGGGGGGTAAAACGAAACCCGTGTACCGTTCCCATGGGCACGTTCACCAATACGCCCGGGCGCAAGGGGTGGCGTTCCTGTTCAAGCAGGGCCTCCCCTCCGCCGCGCTCCACCAACAGCACCTGATGCAGTCCGGCATGTCTGTGAGGGCGGAACTCCCAATTGTGAATCCTGGAACGACGTTCGATGGTTTCGCAATGCACCACGTCGGGAAAGTCGTGCAATTCGCCATAGAGGTTGAAATTTTCGATGCCGGGCATGTTCGATTTGTACCAGTATCCGACAGATACATCCATTAAAACCCACAGCCAAATCACGCAAACTGACTCCAGAATTGTGAGGACACGCATCGTGAACATGAAAACCAAGGTCGGAATCATCGGCGGTGGCCCCTCGGGATTGATGCTGAGCCAGTTGTTGCATCTCAAGGGGATCGACAACATCGTGTTAGAAAAGCACAGCCGTGAATACGTGCTGGGCCGCATTCGCGCCGGGGTTCTGGAACACGGGTTTGCCGAACTGATGCGCGAAGCCGAATGTGGCGCGCGCATGGATGCCGAAGGCGAAATCCACGACGGGTTCCTTATCGCGGACAATGGCCGCAAACACCGCGTGGATCTGGCCAAACACACCGGCGGCAGTTCGGTTATGGTATACGGTCAAACCGAACTGACCCGCGACCTTTATGACGCGCGCGACCGGATGGGGGGCAAGGTGATCCACAATGCCAGGGACGTTGCGCTCCACACCCTCAAATCCGACACGCCCCACATCACCTGTCGCAACGGCGGCGACATCATCCGCATCGACTGTGACTATGTCATCGGGGCAGACGGGTTCCACGGCGTCAGCCGCAAATCAATTCCATCCGATGTATTGAAAGAATACGAAAAGGTTTACCCCTTCGGCTGGCTTGGGGTGCTGAGCCGGACAAAACCGGTGTCGCCCGAACTGGTCTATACCAAAAGCGACCGCGGCTTTGCACTGTGTTCCCTGCGCAGTCAGGTTCTGAGTCGCTATTACATTCAGGTGCCCCTGACCGACTCGGTCGAAGACTGGCCTGATGACGCCTTTTGGGCCGAACTCAAAGCGCGCCTGCCCCACGATATCTCGGACAGCCTTGAAACCGGCCCGTCGATTGAAAAATCCATCGCGCCTTTGCGCAGCTTTGTGGCCGAGCCGATGTGCTACGGCAAGCTGTTTCTGGCCGGGGACGCGGCCCATATCGTGCCCCCAACCGGAGCGCGCGGCCTGAATTCGGCGGGCAGCGATATCTATTACCTCTATCACGCGCTGTTGGATCACTATCAGAATGGCGACGATACCGGATTGGAACGCTACAGCGAAAAGGCGCTGGCCCGCATCTGGAAAGCCCAGCGGTTCAGCTGGTGGATGACTTCCCTGCTGCACAGCTTTCCCGACAGCCAACCCTATGACCGGAAGCTACAGCAGACCGACCTGGATTACCTGATGTCCTCCGAGGCGGCGCTGACCTCGCTTGCCGAAAACTATGTGGGGCTGCCGTTCTAACCCCGCGCGCCGAAGTGCCAATGCCCATCTGCGCGCGGATGAACAGGTTGCGTATCGTTGTATATCAATGACTTAACCCCGGTGGTGCGCTGTGGCAAAACGGTCAGCACCTCGAACATCGCCCTGTTTGAACAGGATGCCGCGGACTGTTCCAAACCCTGTCGCGGCGGTTCTGAAACCTGTGACGGGCGAAAACCGGGCAGCGCATCCGCCTGCCATTGAGAATCCGTCCGGGCGGTGTTACCTTTGCGACAGGCCCGGCACCGGGGGAGTCACAGGTGCGCCAGAAGGAGGACATTGTCCTGTCAACGAACGTTGATGCGGCTTCGGCCGCAAGCAATCCGAAAGGCCCGGCGGGCGTTTCGACGAATGTGACAAGCGAAGAATTGCTTGAACACATCCTTGCATCGCTGAATGACGACAAGGCCGAAGATATCGTGCAGATCGACCTGCGCGGCAAATCGGCTCTTGGCGATTACATGCTGATCTGTTCCGGGCGCTCCACCCGTCAGGTGGTGGCGATTTCGGAAAAGCTGGTTGATCGGTTGAAATCCGACCTGGGTCGGTTGTCCAAGATCGAAGGCAAGGATGCGGGGGATTGGGTTCTGATCGACACGGGCGACATCATCGTCCACGTGTTCCGCCCCGAGGTGCGCGAGTTCTACCAGCTTGAAAAGATGTGGCTGCCGATGGCAGCGGGGGACTCAGCCAAGGGCTGAACCTGCTGACATGCGCGTACACATCTGTGCGGTTGGCCGGTTGCGTGCCGGGGCCGAAAGGGACCTTATCGACGATTATGTCACGCGGTTTGACCGCACAGGACGGGCGCTTGGGCTTGGGCCATTAACCTTGCACGAGGTCGAAGACCGCAAGGGCGGCGGCATGGGGGCCGAGGCCGCATTGCTGGATCGCGCCCTGCCCAGGGGGGCGGTGATTGTTGCGCTGGATGAACGGGGCAAGCTGATCAGTTCGCCGGACTTTTCAGCCCGTCTCGCAGGATGGCGTGACGAGGGGCGCGGCGATCTGGCCTTTGTCATTGGTGGCGCGGACGGGATTGACCCGGCATTGCGGGCGCGCGCCGACATGTCGCTGAGCTTTGGCAAGATGGTGTGGCCCCACATGCTGGCCCGGGTGATGTTGAGCGAACAGCTTTACCGCGCCGCAACGATTCTGGCAGGGAGCCCCTATCACCGGGTGTGATCCTTTATGCACGTATGCGCGCCCCCGCGCCGTTCAGTTTCAATAACAACTCCAGCACCCAATCGCCCAACCGCAACGTCCCTGTTTGGCATTGCGTCTGTCTTGGCGCGGTTGCGCCAATTCCGCCACCCGCACGCAACAACGGTTGCCCCCCCTGCCGCTGCCCATTAAAGCGTTTCCGCATTACGTTGAATCAGCGTGATGCGGAAACGCTTTAGTTTACATTGAATCGCTTGTTCGCTGCCTCTCGCTGTGCCCGAACGCGAAAAATGATGAGAGGCATTCAACGCAAGCTGGAACTGCTGTAGATGACAGAGCAAGAGAGAGAGGCCGCCCATGACCACACCCAAACCCGTTGTTCTTTGTATCCTTGATGGTTGGGGCAAACGCGCAGAGTCCGAGGCCAACGCCCCCGCGCTGGCCAACACCCCCGCCTTTGACCGGCTGATGTCGGATTGCCCCCATAACCAGTTGATCACCCACGGCCCCGATGTGGGCCTGCCGTCCGGTCAGATGGGCAATTCCGAAGTGGGCCACACCAATATCGGGGCGGGCCGCGTGGTGGCCATGGATCTGGGGCAGATCGACCTTGCCATCGAAGACGGCAGCTTTTTCGACAATGCCGCGCTGGGCCGGTTCATCGACACGCTGAAAAACACCGGCGGCACCGCTCACCTGATGGGATTGGTCAGCGATGGTGGCGTGCATGGTCACCTCAACCACATCATCGCCGCGATCCGCGCCATTACGGATGCGGGCGTGCCGGTGGCGCTCCATGCCATCACCGACGGGCGCGACGTGGCACCAAAATCTGCACTGGGATATTTCGCAACGCTGCAAGAGGCGCTGCCCGACACCGCCACGATTGCCACCGTCACCGGGCGCTATTTCGCCATGGACCGGGACAACCGGTGGGAACGGGTGCGCGAGGCGTTTGACGCCATGATCTCGGCCCAGGGCCAGCACCACGTGGCCAGCGCAAAGGTCGCCATTTCCAACGCCTATGCCCGCAGCGAAACGGACGAATTCATCGCCGCCACCGTCGTGGGCGACTATGGCGGCATGAAAGACGGCGACGGGCTGTTCTGTCTCAACTTCCGCGCGGATCGGGCGCGTGAAATTCTTGCGGCCATGGCCGACCCGGCCTTTACCGGGTTTGACACCGGCCCCCGCCCCGATTTTGCCGCCCGGCTTGGGATGGTGGAATACTCCGATGCCCATAACAAATACATGGACACGGTGTTCCCGGCCCGTGACATCGTCAACACGCTGGGGGCCTGGGTTGCCAAACAGGGCAAGCGTCAGTTCCGCCTGGCCGAAACCGAGAAATACCCCCATGTCACCTTTTTCCTGAACGGCGGCAAGGAAGAGCCAGAGCAGGGCGAAGACCGGTACATGGCACCTTCGCCCAAGGTGGCCACCTATGATCTGCAACCGGAAATGAGCGCAGGCGAAGTGACCGAGAATTTCGTCAAGGCGATCCACGCCGGTTATGACCTGATCGTCACCAATTATGCCAATCCCGACATGGTGGGGCATACCGGCGATTTGCAGGCGGCGATCAAAGCCTGCGAGGCAGTTGACGCCGGGCTTGGCGCGGTGATGGAGGCGCTGGAACAGGTAGGCGGCACCATGATCGTCACCGCCGATCACGGCAATTGCGAAACCATGGTAGACCCGGACACCGGCGGGCCGCACACTGCCCACACGATCAACCCGGTGCCCGTGGCGCTGTTCAACGGCCCCGACGGGGTGGGCCTGCGCGAAGGGCGGCTTTCGGATATTGCCCCCACGCTGCTGGCGCTCATGGGGTTGGAGCAACCCGTTGAAATGACCGGGCGAAGCCTGCTGACATGATCCTGCGCGCCGCCCTTCTTGTCGCTTTGATAGCGGTCCCGCTGGCCTGGGCCGCACCGGCACAGGTACGGGCACAGGCACGGGCCCAGGGCACCGATCCGGCCAGCGCGGCCCAGGCGGCGGCGCAACGGCTGGCCCGGGCAAGCCTCGCGCTGGACAAGGCCAAAAAGGCGCGCGACCGGGTCAAGGCGCTTTCGGAAACCGTGCGGGCCTTTGAAGACGGGCTTGGGGCCATGCGCGAAGGTCTGCGCCGCGCCTCGATTCGGGAACAGACCCTGACCCGCGAACTTGTCGCCCGTGAAGATGAAATTTCCCAACTGCTGGGCGTGTTACAGGCGATGACGCCGGGGGACAGCCCCACCATGCTGTTGCATCCTCAGGGGCCCATCGGCACGGCGCGGTCCGGCATGATCCTGTCCGAGGTCACCCCGGCGCTGAACGACCGCGCCGCCGAATTGCGCGCCAAGCTGGACGAGGTGACAACCCTGCGCAAACTCCAAACCAACGCCGCCGACACGCTGGCCCGTGGGTTGCAGGGGGTGCAGGATGCGCGCACCGAACTGTCCCAGGCCGTGGCCGACCGCACCGAACTGCCCCGGCGGTTTACCGAGGACCCGGTGAAAACCGCGCTGCTCATCGCGTCGACCGAAACGCTGGAAGGTTTTGCCAGCGGGCTGAGCGAAATCGCCGCCAACGGCGAACCCGAGGGCAGCCTGCCCGACATTGCCCACCGCAAGGGCGCGCTGACCCTGCCCGTACAGGGCCGCGTGATCCGCAAATCCGGTCAGGCGGACGCCGCCGGGATCGTGCGCCCCGGCATCATCGTGGCGACCCGCCCCCGCGCGCTTGTTTCAACACCTGCGGCGGCTACGATCCGCTATCTTGGTCCGCTGCTGGACTACGGAAACGTGATGATCCTTGAACCGCAATCCGGGCTGCTGTTCGTGGTCGCCGGTCTTGACGTGGTTTATGGTGAAATCGGCCAGGTGCTGCCCTCCGGCTCTCCCATCGGTCTGATGGGCGGCAAAGACCCGGAAATTGGCGCTATTTTAAGCCAGAGTGGCGAAGGGGCTGGAAACGACCGCTCGGAAACGCTCTATATAGAGGTAAGAGAAGACAATGTTCCGGTGGACCCGGCTGGCTGGTTCCGCGTGACAAAGGATGGATGAAACATGAAGAAATTCCTGATGGCTGCAACGGGCGGCATTCTGGCCGGTGCCGTGGTCACAACCCAGATTGCCGCGCCCCTGTTGGCGCAAGAGGCGGCGAAAACCACCAATGTTTATGAACAGCTTGACCTGTTCGGCGACATTTTCGAACGCATCCGCGCGCAATACGTCGAAGAGGTGGACGAAAAGGACCTGATCGAAGCGGCAATCAACGGCATGTTGACCTCGCTTGATCCGCATTCGTCCTTCCTGCCCCCCGATGCGGCCGAAGACATGCGGGTTCAGACCCGTGGTGAATTTGGCGGGCTGGGCATCGAAGTGACCCAGGAAGACGGGTTCGTGAAAGTGGTTTCTCCCATCGACGGCACCCCGGCAGACGAGGCCGGGATCGAAGCCGGGGATTTCATCACCCATGTGGATGGCGAAAGCGTTCTGGGCCTGACGCTGAACGAAGCGGTGGAACTGATGCGCGGCCCGGTGGGCAGCGAGATCGTGATCACCGTGGCGCGTGAGGGCACCGACGAACCGTTCGAGGTGTCGATCATCCGCGACACGATCAAGCTGACCGCCGTGCGCACCCGGACCGAGGGGCAAACCGTGGTGCTGCGCGTGACCACCTTCAACGACCAGACCACGCCGAACCTGACCGACGGTTTGAAAAAACAGGTCGAAGCAGCGGGCGGTATCGAAAACGTCAACGGCTTCGTGCTTGACCTGCGCAACAACCCCGGCGGGTTGCTGACCCAGGCGATCAAGGTCTCGGACGCCTTCCTTGAGAGTGGCGAGATCGTGTCGACCCGCGGCCGCAACCCCGCCGATGGCGACCGCTATAACGCCACGCCTGGCGATCTGGCGATGGGCAAACCGCTGGTGGTGCTGATCAATGGCGGCTCGGCCTCGGCTTCGGAAATCGTGGCCGGCGCGTTGCAGGACCACCGCCGCGCCATCGTTGTGGGCACCAAGAGCTTTGGCAAAGGGTCTGTGCAAACCGTCATGCCGCTGCGCGGGGACGGGGCGATGCGGTTGACCACCGCGCGCTATTACACCCCCTCGGGCCGCTCGATCCAATCGCTGGGCGTTTCCCCCGACATCGTCGTGGAACAGCCGCGCCGCGCCGCGGCGGATCACGACGAAGAGAAAACCCATAGCCGGTCGCGCTCCGAAGCGGACCTGCGCGGGTCACTGAACAATGACAGCCTGACCGAGGACGAGATCCGGCAGATCGAAGAAGACCGGGAAAAGGCCGAAGCAGCCGCGAAACTGCGTGAGGATGATTACCAGTTGGCCTATGCCATCGACATCCTCAAAGGCCTGACCGCGCTCGGTCCGAAAAAGTAATCCGGCACCGGGTGACAAGATTGAAGGGCGGTCCCAGCGGGCCGCCCTTTTTTCACGCGCGGCGCGTCGGGTAAGCCTCTTTGGCAGCTTTCAAGAAACCGTTGCCATGCGCATAACCGCCCATACCGCGGCCCGAGCGCAGGCGCAAATCCGGCACCCCGCACCGCAAACGCACGGCTCCCCCGGTACTATACGGCCTCGCGCCCTGCGAATTTCCCCGTTTTTTGCGCGCTTGAGTCTGGCGCAATACGTTTGGGCGCAGTAACCATACGATAACGCAGCCCAAAACAGGTCCCGCATCATGACACCCGAAGAGATCGCCAATCTCCCCTATCGCCGCAACGTGGGCGTGATGCTGGTGAATGCCTCGGGCGGGGTGTTCGTGGGGCAGCGCAAGGATAATGACACCCCGGCCTGGCAGATGCCACAGGGCGGAATCGACAAGGGCGAAACCCCACGCGACGCCGCCCTGCGCGAATTGGAAGAAGAAACCGGGGTCAGTGCTGATCTGGTCACGGTCGAGGCCGAATCCAAAGGCTGGCTGGCCTATGACCTGCCCCATGACGTGGTGCCCAACATCTGGAAAGGTCGCTATCGCGGACAGGAGCAGAAATGGTACCTGCTGCGCTTTCACGGACAGGATGACCAGGTGAATATCAAGGTGGAACACCCCGAGTTTTCCGAATGGCGCTGGTTGCCCGCAGATGAATTGGTGGACAACATCGTGCCCTTCAAACGCGAGGTCTATCGCGCCGTTCTGAAAGAGTTCAAAGGATTGTTATGAAGCGTTTCCTATATGTATTGGCACTGACTCTGGCACTGGCGTTGACCTTGGGCCTTGGCACCACGGGTGCGGCCCGGGCTTTGTCCTGTGTGCCATGGGATGTGCAAAGCGCCTATCTTGAAATCGCCGCCGACCCGGAACCCTATGTGATTGCCCGGGGCACGGTGACCTTCAACGAAAAACAGCTTCCAAAGGTGGACTGGAACAACCAGCAGAACACCAGACCCCTGACCCGGATCAAGGCACGGTTTCATGGCAAATCGCTCACACCCAACGGGTTTACCAACCGGTTTAAAACGCCCATCACGTTGAATATACGCTGTTTCGGGCCGTGGTGTGCGGGAATGGCGTCGGGGATCGACTATCTTGCGTTTCTGCACAAGACTGGAACGGGCACAGGGTATGAATTGACCGTCACCCCCTGCGGTGGTCACGCTTTTGGCACCCCGTCACGCGAAATGATCAAGGCGGTCAGAACCTGTTTCAACGGCGGGCGCTGTCGCCCGGCCCATGAGCGGATGAAATGAGAACCCGCAAGGCCGCCGACAAAGGCCAGCGCCCTTCTGGCGCGTGAGTGTCCGGGTTTCCCGGTCTGGCCTTTGTCGTTTTCTGGGCCTGTATCCACGGTATCACGACCCTCTGCCGGTCGGCGCGTTACCGATGCTTACAGACAGGCCGGGCGAGTCGCCCCGCACCGCGCCTTCCTGATCGCATATTAACCTTAACAAAGGGTTAGCCGCTCACGGGGTCGCGTTGAAGGTGAACAGGGTCTCGCCGCCGATCTGGTAGCCATTGATCAACTCCGCCGCGCGGGGAGACGTCAGCCACCCCTCCAACGCCAGTGCCGTCTCATATTTCACATGACCATGGCGCGCGGGATCAACCGGCAGAAACGCATATTGGTTGAACAATACCGGATCCCCGGCAAACAACAGGGCCAGCCCCGCCTTGTTGCCAAAGTTGAGCCAGCTCGCCCGGTCTGACAGGATATGGGCCTCCAACCCGGCGGCGGTGTTCAACGCCGCGCCCATCCCGGCACCCACCTCCTTGTACCAATCGCCAAACCCCTCAGGGTCAAGCCCAGCCCCCATCCACAAGGCGCGTTCTTTCTTGTGGGTGCCGCTGTCGTCGCCGCGCGACACGAACGGTGACCGGGCCCTGGCAATGCGCTGTAATACCTCGATTGCACTGCCTGCGCCCTGCACGCCCGCCGGGTCGCCCTTGGGGCCAATGAATACGAAATCGTTATACATGATCTCGCGCCGGTGGGTGCCAAACCCTTCGGCCACAAACGCCTCTTCTGCGGCCCGTGAATGGACCAGAATCGCGTCCACATCCCCGGCCCGGCCCAGCTTTAACGCCTGTCCCGTGCCCACCACCAGAAGCTGGACCTCGATCCCAAGGTCGTCGTGAATGGCTGGCAACAGCACATCCGCCAACCCGGAATTGTGAAACGAGGTGGTCACGGCCATGCGCAACGTTTCGGCCCGGGCCATGTGCGACGAGAACAGGGCCAACGTCAGAACAGCTAAAATTCGCAACATCATTCTACGATATCTCCTTGTAGAAACGCCCGCGCCTGTGGCGTTTTCGGGCCATTGAAAAAACTTTCGGCGGGGGTGAATTCCCCGATCCGCCCCCCAATCATGAACAGAACCTCATCGCCCAGCCGACGGGCCTGCCCCATGCTGTGGGTGGACAGGATCAACCGCGTCCCGGCATCGCGCGCATCGCACAAGATTTTTTCGACCTCACGCATCGCGCGCCCATCCAGCGCGGCACAGGGTTCGTCCAGGAACAGCAAACGCGGCGTTGCAATCAGCGCGCGGGCAAGGGCCAGCTTCTGCTGCTCTCCCCCCGACAATGCATGGGCCGCACGACCGGTCATATCCCCCAGCCCGACGCGCCCCGCCCAGTCGCGCGCCTTGTCGCGCGCGGTGCGACGCGCCTCGCCACGGACCAGAAGCGGATAGGCGATATTGTCCAGAACCGACCGGCACAACATCACCGGGCGCTGGAATACAAACGCCTGATGGTGGCGCGCTTCATCCAGCCCACAGAGCCAGTCAATCCGGCCTTTGGTCAACCGCGCCGCGCCATGTAACAGACGCAGCAGCGTGGTTTTACCCGCCCCGTTTGGCCCGATCACAACGGTAACGCCCGTGCCGCCAAGTTCAAGGTCGATCGGCCCCACAAGCACCTTGCCCCGCCGCGCCGATTCCGCGCCCTGAACGGTCAATGGAAACAGGTCGCTCACCACCGTCCCTCCCGTTCCGTCCGGCCCAGCCAGTGTATGGCAAGGTTCACAGACACCGCCAGCCCGATCAGCACAAAGCCCAGCGCAAGAGCCAGAGCAAAATCACCTTTGCCGGTTTCAAGCGCAATAGCCGTGGTCAGAACCCGCGTCGCGTGGTCAATATTGCCGCCCACGATCATGATCGCCCCCACCTCGCCAATCGCCCGGCCAAACCCGGCCAGCGCAGCCGTCAGCAGCGCGCGCCGGGCATCCCAAAGCAGGGTGCGGATCTTCTGGGCCTGAGTCACATTCATGGAAATCAGCAGGTCGTGATATTCCTGCCAGAGATCGCGGAGCGACTGGTGGGCGATACTGGCGATCAGCGGCACGATGATGATGACCTGGGCAATGATCATCGCCGTGGGGGTAAACAGCAACCCGAACACACCAAACGGCCCCGACCGTGACAACAGCACATAAACCACCAGCCCCACCACCACGGGCGGCAACCCCATCAATGCGTTAAGAACGGCAATGACCAAACGGCGCGCACGGAACCGGCGCACCGCCAGAAGCGCCGCCAGAGGCATGGCAACAAGCGACGCGATCACAAGCGCACTCAGCGTGACGCGAAGCGACCGCAGCGAGATTTCCCACAGTTCCGGATTAAGTGTTATAACAAGCCACAACGCCTGTTTTACACCCTCCCAAATATCGACCATCTCGTGCCTAGGTTCCTTTGCGCCAGCTCCGGTTTCCGTTATACCGACCTGCCCCGTTTACGGTGACGCAGAAACGCCATTGCCCTGCCCGAAAACGCCCAAAAGATGCGCAGCGCGTGGCAGTGCTTTTTGTGTTTGCCTCACGCGGGCGGGCCTGACAGGCGAATGTCAATGGCGGAAAATACCAGATCAGACCCCTGAACGGGGTTTCCCGCACTCAGCCCCGCCCGGCCCCTTGATCTGACGACGGGGAACCACATAACCTGTTCCAATGAAGGAAAGCATCAGGATAAAACCCGTCGTTCCCGGGCTTTGGGGCGACCTTGAAAGCTTCCTGCAAAGCGGAAGCTGGTCCCGGCAATGTTGGTGCATGGTATGGCGCGCCCGTGGGAATGAGGCCAAAAACACCAACCAGAACTTCCGTAAATCCTGTATGAAGCGCCGCGTCACATCGGGTGAAACAGTTGGCTTGCTGGCCTATTGCGATGATGAACCTGTCGGTTGGTGTTCCATCGCGCCACGCATCACTCACCGGGACCTCGGCGGACCGCAAGACTACGACGATACCCCGAACGCAGTGTGGTCGCTGACCTGCTTCAGCATAGCGAAATCCCATCGGAAAACCGGATTGTCCGGCGACTTGCTGGAAGCCGCGATTGACTACGCCCGCGAAAATGGCGCCAGGGTTGTCGAGGCCTATCCGGTTGAACCAGACTCTCCCAGCTATCAGTATATGGGCCTGGTTCCCCAGTTCGAACGACGCGGATTTATCTATGTGAAGGACGCCGGGAAACGTCGTCGTGTCCATCGTTTGCAGCTCTGAAGCAGGACCGCCGCAAAAAACCGCGCGGCCCCGTCCAAAGCAAAGAACAGCCTTTCCTTTGTCCGGCCCGGGTGGCGCAGCACGTCAAATCCGGCCAGTAACGCGGCCTTGTTTCCATGTTGCTGGGCGAAATCGCAAGGGCCGTCGCGGTTATATAACCAAACGGCACAATTATGATTGCACCTTTAAAGCGTCCTGCCAAAAACCTGACTCACGGGTTTTTGGCAGGTTTTTGGCAGGATGCGCGAAACACATAAATGTCGCGCTGCCTTCACCCTTTTCCCTGTCTCAGGTTAAAGATCGAACGTTTTAGGTTATTGAATCTACGCTGATGCTTCGTGGATTGTGGGATCAAAATTCACGCCCGTCGGCTATACGTTCCCTGCCCTGGCACAACCACGATCTCGGTCTTTTTCATAATGCCCGCCATAACGCGCGTGCCGCATCCGCGATACTGTCGCGCGACGGCATGGTGGCGGCATAGGCCGGGCCGGTGGCGATGAAACTGTCTTCGGCCACGATCCGGGCATGGGGCAATTCCGTGCGCTCGTACAACAGGGCCATCAACGCCTCCGACTGGCTGCCCGTGCCCCGGCATTCATCCACGATCAATACTTTCTCAGCGCCCTCCAGGGCCGCGAGGATGCCCGTTTCGGGCAGAGGAGCCAGCCAGCGCAGGTCTATGATCCGGGTGGCGATCCCCTCTCTGGCCAAATCGGCGGCGGCCTGGGTCGACAGGTATCGCCCGTTGCCATAGGTCAGGATCGCCAGCGGGCCGTCCCCCTCAACCCCCACCTCGCCCAAGGCGATGCGCCGGTCCGGGGACGGATACCGCGCCATCCATCCGCCATCCTTGTCTTCCATCAGGTCCCGCATGGGATAAAGCGCGATGGGCTCCACCATCACCACCACCCGCTGTTCTTCCCGCGCCAGCCGCACACATTCGCGCATCATCATGGCCGCGTCATCCCCCCGCGAGGGACAGGCAATAACCACGCCCGGGATGTCGCGTAACACGGCCAGCGAGTTGTCATTGTGGAAATGCCCGCCGAACCCTTTCTGGTATCCCAACCCGGCGATGCGGATCACCATGGGGTTGGTAAACTGACCGTTGGAGAAAAACGACAATGTCGCCGCCTCGCCCCGGATCTGGTCCTCGGCATTGTGAACATAGGCCAGAAACTGGATCTCGGGCATGGGCACGAACCCGTTATGGGCCATGCCGATCGCCAGCCCCAGAATGGATTGTTCGTCCAGCAGCGTGTCGATCATCCGATCCGTACCGAACCGATCAATCAACTTTTGCGTCACGCCATAGACCCCGCCCTTTGTCCCCACATCCTCGCCCATCATGACAATCTCGCCATGTTCCAGCATCAGATCGGTAAGTGCCCAGTTGAGCAGCTTGGCCATGGGCTGCGGGCTGTCCATCTGCTTGAGGTCACTGCCAAACGCGCGCGCGCGCGCTTCCTGGCTCACTCCGTTGCAGGGCGCATTCCCGCGCGCGGGGGGAATCAGCGAGGCCATGACCTCACCCGCGCTTTGCAACCGGGGCTGTTTCACCACCTCTTCGGCCACGCGGGTGCATTGATCCTCGCTTTCCTGATATATGGCCAGAACCTCCTCCGAAGTCAGCACACCCGAATCAATCAGCAACCGCGCGGAATGCTGTAACGGATCATCGGCCTCCCAGGCTTCGAACACCTCTTTGCGCAGATAGGCCTGTTGCAGATCGGATCCCGCATGGCCGTATAGCCGAACAAGCGACAGGTGCAGGAAAGCGGGTTTGCGGCGGGTGCGGACATAGTTTGCCGCCTCTTGCGCCACGCGGAACGTGTCGAATATGTTCAACCCATCGGCGTGGAAATATTTCAACCCCGGCCTGTCCGCGAAATTCGCCGCAACCCACCCCCGCGGGGTGCGGGTGGAAATGCCGATCCCGTTGTCTTCGCAGACAAACAGCAATGGCAGGGGGACGGATTGAAACGCCGTCCAACAGGCCGTGTTGATCGCGCCCTGAGCCGTGGAATGGTTGGAAGACGCATCGCCAAAGGAACACATGACAACGCCGTCCTCGGCCAGCACACGATGTTCCGGCGGATGACGTCTGGCAAGCCCGATGGAATAGGCCGCGCCCACCGCCTTGGGCAAATGGCTGGCGATGGTCGAGGTTTGCGGAGGAATGGCAAGGGCGCGCGATCCCAGCACCTTGTGCCGCCCCCCCGACATCGGGTCCCGCGCCGATGTGGCAAAGGACAGCAACATGTCCCAGGCCGGGGTGGTGCCCGGCACCTGCGCGCTGCGCATGGTCTGAAACGCGCCATCGCGATAATGCAGAAACGCCATGTCGTCGGGGCGCAGCGCCGCCGCCACCGCCGCCATGCCCTCGTGCCCGCTTGATCCGATGGTGTAATACCCCTGCCCTTCGGCCTGCATATTCCGCGACCGGCGGTCCAGATTGCGACTCAGGCATTGGGCCCGGAAAATCTCGACCGCTTCCGGGGCACTCAACGGCCCGGCGGCCGGTTTTCCGGGTGGCAACCGCCCCGCCGAAACCGCGTCCCGAAATGCCCGATCTACAATATCCGCACGATCCACGGCACCGCTCCCCTCTGTTGTCGGGAACAGGTGAATGCGGATGACAGGGGATGTCAAACCCGCAATTACAAGTTGGGTTTCAAAACGACACCGCAGGCACCAAACCGGCGCTCGCGCGCCTGTTATACGGCGGTGCCAGGGATTTTCTACGGATGGGAGAACGTTTCGAAATGGTACTCCGTAGGGGAATCGAACCCCTCTTTCCAGGTTGAAAACCTGGCGTCCTAACCGATAGACGAACGGAGCATACCAAATCGTGAGGCGCTATCTAGGCCAAGGTGCGCACGGGCGCAAGTACAAATTTTGCCTGCCAGCGATTTTTTGTGGCGTGGCCCGGTGCCCCCCGGCGGCTCACCCCTGCGCCGGAGCCGCATCCTCAAGCCGCAACTGTACCGACACCCGCCCCTGCCAGTGATTCAGCTCCAAACGTCCACCAAGATGGAACCGCGCCCCACCATGAGAGTCAAGCGCAGGGCCAAGAGGGCCATCAAACGCGCCAAAGGCGATACCGTCGATCCGTGCGCCCATCCCGTCTCCGAACCCGATTTTCAAATGGCTGTCCCCGATCCGGCGGGCAAAGGAAATCGCCACGTCGGGAAAGGCAAATCGCGGGGCCGGGGCACCCGCGCCAAACGGGCCGGCCCGGTCGATCTGTTCCACCAGTTCCACCGTGGCCGCGCCGGGCATCAACGTCCCGTCCAGTTTCATATCCCCAGGCCCCAACTGGTCTGCCCCCTGTTTGGCCAGCAACTCGGACAACCGCGCCATCGCCGCCTCAAGCGAATCGCGGGCGACGCTCAACCCGGCGGCCATCTTGTGCCCGCCGCCCTTGATCAACAACCCCTCCGCCGCCAGCCGCTGAACCGAGGCACCAAGGTCGATCCCCGACACGGACCGGCCCGAACCTTTGCCCTCGTCCCCCTCCAGCCCGATCACCACGGACGGGCGGCCCGTGGCTTCTTTCAAACGCGATGCAACGATCCCGACAACACCGGGATGCCACCCTTCGCCCGCGGCCCAGACCAACGGCGCGTCAAGCCCGCGCGCCTCGGCCTGCTCCATCGCCGCCGCGCGCACCGCCGATTCGATATCGCGCCGCTCGGTGTTCAACTGGTCCAACCGTTCCGCCATCGCCGCCGCTTCATGCGGATCGCGCGTGGCCAACAGCCGCGCGCCAAGGTCGGCCTTGCCGATCCGCCCCCCGGCATTGACACGGGGTCCAAGCAGGAACCCAAGGTGATAGGGCGCGGGTGCCGTATCCATCCGCGCCACATCGGCCAGCGCCACAAGACCGGGACGGGCACGCCGCGCCATGATCTTCAACCCCTGCACGACAAAGGCCCGGTTGACCCCGATCAACGGGGCCACATCCGCCACGGTGGCCAGCGCGACAAGGTCCAGCATCGCAATCAGATCCGGCCCCCTGGCCCCGTCTTCGCGCATCTGCCGGTTGGCCTCGACCAGCATCAGAAACACAACCGCCGCCGCGCAAAGATGCGCCAAGTCACCGCTTTCATCCTGTCGGTTCGGGTTCACCACGGCCACGGCCGGGGGCAGAACCTCGCCGCCAAGGTGGTGATCCAGTACCACCACATCCGCGCCCTTGGCCGCCGCCAGCGCATCGTGGCTCAACGTCCCGCAATCAACGCATATGATCAGGTCATGATCCCGCGCCAGCGCCTCCATCGCCGGTGCGTTGGGACCATAGCCTTCTTCGATCCGGTCGGGCACATACAGGGTCGCCTCGCGCCCCATCTGATGCAGCCAGTCCAACAGCAACGCTGCCGAACTGCCCCCATCCACGTCGTAATCTGCAAAGACGGCGATCTTTTCGCGCCGCTTAACCGCCGACAGGAACCGCGCGGCGGCGGTTTCCATATCGCGCAGGCTACGCGGGTCCGGCATCAGATCCCGCAAGGCAGGGGACAGGAACGCGTCGGCCTCCTGTGCCGACACCCCCCGCCGCGCCAGCACCTGCGCCACCGGGCGTGGTAACCCGGTCTCCTGGGCCAGCGCTTCGCCCGCGCGGTCGGTTTCGATCCCCGGCCCGACCCACCGCCGCCCGGTGATCGAGCTTTCGACACCCAGATAACTCATCGCGTTACGCCCCCCCCCTCTGGCCCCGGTTTCACTCTGGTCTATCCGGGTGGGAAGAAGGGGGCAAGCGGGGGCCAGACAGAGGGCGTGACAGATCATGGGGAATCGGTTAGCGTTCCCATCAGCACGAACATCAGGAGGGTGCGATATGTATTTCGGGATCTGGAACAGCATCAGCTGAACCCCTGCCCCCCGCTTCCCAACCGGGGCGCGTGTTCATCTGAGCACGCCACCGGATGCATATCGCCTGTTTCCTATCTGAAAGACCTGTCTGATGTTCCGTTTTTTCGAAACCCTTGTTGACCCCTATACCCCCTATGATGCGCCGGACGTGCCGCCGCAAACCCTGATGGCCTTCCTTTTGGCTTATGCCCGCCCGTTCAAACGGGTCATGTGGTGGACCGGGATAGTGTCGGTGGTTGTGGCCGTGGTGGAAATCGCGCTGATCTGGGCCATGGGCTGGGTCGTGGACATCCTGTCGGGGGACCCGGGCCAGGTCTGGGCAACCCACGGCAGCGCATTGATTGCGCTGGCCCTGTTCATTCTGATCCTGCGCCCGGCGCTGCATGTTCTGAACGTGCTGCTTTTAAACAATGCGATCCTGCCCAATTTTGGCACACTGATCCGGTGGCGGTCCCATGCCCATGTGCTGCGCCAATCCGTGGGGTGGTTTGAAAACGACTTTGCCGGGCGGATTGCCAACCGGATCATGCAGACCCCCCCGGCGGCGGGCGAAGCGGTATTCCAGATTTTCGACGCCATCACCTTTTCCATTGCCTATGTGGTGGGGGCGGTGATCCTGTTGGCCGGAGCCGATCCGCGACTGGCGCTTCCTCTGGTGCTCTGGCTCGTGGCTTACGGGTTTCTCATGCGCTGGGCGATCCGGCGTGTGGGTCCGGCATCCCAGGCCGCCTCGGATGCGCGCAGCGCGGTAACGGGGCGTGTGGTGGACAGTTACACCAATATCCATTCGGTCAAGATGTTCGCCCATCACGATGGCGAACTGACCTATGCCCGCGAGGCGATCGAAAACGCGCGCCGGACGTTTTTCACCGAAATGCGCATCTATACCCGCATGGATATCGGACTTGTGACGCTAAACGGGTTCCTGATCGTGGGGGTTGTCGGTTGGGCCGTCATGCTGTGGATGCAGGGTCAGGCCAGCGTCGGCGCGGTTGCGGCCGCCACGGCGCTGACCCTGCGGCTCAATTCCATGACCGGCTGGATCATGTGGGCGCTGACCACGTTTTTCCGCCAACTGGGCGTCGTCGCCGAAGGGATGGAGACCATCGCCCAGCCCATCGACCTTGTGGATGCGCCCGGAGCCAAGCCCCTGACCATGGACAGGGGCGCGATCACGATTGAAGGGCTGGTACACCGTTATGGCCGCGACACCGGCGGGATCGACGGCATCACCCTGTCGATTGCGCCGGGGGAAAAGGTTGGGCTTGTGGGCCGCTCAGGCGCTGGGAAATCCACGCTGGTGAAGCTGTTGCTGCGGTTCTATGACGCCGAACAGGGGCGCATTCTGATTGATGGTCAGGATATCTCGCGCGTGACCCAGGACAGCTTGCGCCTGAATATCGGCATGGTGCAACAGGACAGCGCATTGCTGCACCGCTCGGTGCGCGACAACATCCTTTATGGCCGCCCTGATGCGAGCGAGGCCGAAATGATCGCGGCCGCGCGCCAGGCCGAGGCGCTGGATTTCATCGCCGATCTGCAAGACCCGCAGGGCCGCACCGGGTTTGACGCCCATGTGGGCGAACGTGGGGTCAAGCTGTCTGGCGGGCAACGCCAGCGGGTGACACTGGCCCGGGTGATTCTCAAGGATGCGCCGATCCTTTTGCTGGACGAAGCCACCAGCGCGCTGGATTCCGAGGTCGAGGCGGCGATTCAAAAGACGCTCTATGGCATGATGGAAGGCAAAACCGTGGTCGCCATCGCCCACCGTCTGTCTACCATCGCCCATATGGACCGGATCGTGGTCATGGATGCCGGCAGAATCGTCGAATCCGGCAGTCACGCCGAGCTTTTGGCGCATGGCGGCATCTATGCGGGGCTCTGGTCACGGCAATCGGGCGGATTTCTCGGGGAAGAGGTGGATTAATGCACCCCTGCCCCGGGTGAATCACTTGACGGGACCCCCAAACAGCCCTATTCACCCCGAACGGAATTCGGGGCGCTGTTGCTTGCAGTGCCCGTTTGCATTGTCCGGCCCCGTGGCACCACGGGTGGTCTGGCAAGATCAAGATAAGGATGGACACATGTCGCGTGTATGCGAACTGACCGGAAAAGGCCCGATGACTGGCAACAATGTCAGCCACGCCAAAAACAGAACGCGTCGTCGGTTTTTGCCGAACCTGAACGACGTGACCCTGCAATCCGAGACCTTGGGCCGTGGCGTCAAGTTGCGCATCTCGGCGGCGGCGTTGCGTTCGGTGGACCACCGTGGCGGACTTGACGCGTTCCTGGCCAAAGCCAAGGACGAAGAGTTGTCGGCCAACGCGCTGAAGGTCAAGAAAGAGATCAAGAAAGCGCAAGCTGCGGCCTGATCGTTTCTGACGCTCCAAGATTCTGACGGTCCTGTCCATTGTGGCGGGGCCGTTTTTGTCGTTTCCGGGACACCGTTGCCGAAGAGGTGATCCAATTGTGTGCCCGTACCGGGCACCCACGATAACTCGTGCGTCGGCCCCCGGCCGCCGCCTCGGGATTGGCACCTGTCGCACCCTTTTGCCCATCTTTTGCCGATGCGGGAACTTGGCCCCTTTCATCTCTTGCAGGATCGTGCCAACACTGCGGGCATAATGAAGGGGATGATCCGCTCATATCTCGCGCTGGCCCTTGCGCTGGTGCTTGCCCTGACCGGGCACAGCATGGCCGTGGCACGTGGCATGCCAAATGCTGTGGGCAAGATTGTGCTGTGTACTGGCACCGGCCCCATTGCCGTTCTTGTGGATGAAGGTGGGCAGCCCGTTGGCCAGCCGCATATTTGTCCCGACTGCGCGCTTTCGCTGTTTGATGTGCATAGCCCTGATCCAGAGTGGCCCCTGCGTCCTTTGGGCCACGGGTTCCGGTTGGCGCATGGCAAAGCCGTGGATGCGGTTTCAATGCACGCGGTTGCATCTGTCGCCCGTGGCCCCCCTTGGGACAAGTAGGTTTCGACCTGATCCCGGTGCCTTGCCGGTGCCCAAATCCCCCAACAGATTTCAAGAAATAAAGGAGAGACGGAATGTCTTTTAAATCCACCATGCTGGCCGCTGCGGCGGTTGTTTCCTTTGCCCTTCCCGCCTTTGCCGAAGGTATCATGATCCACGATCCCTATGCCCGGGCCAGCGCGATGATGTCCAAATCCGGCGCGGCTTTTATGACCATCACGAACCATACTGGCGCGGATGATCGCCTGATCGACGCCAAATCCGACGTGTCCGACCGGGTTGAACTGCACACCCACAAGGAAAACGCCGACGGCGTGATGCGAATGATCCACGTGGAAGAAGGCTTTGCCCTGCCCAAGGATGGCATGATCGAAATGAAACGCGGCGGGCATCACGTGATGTTCCTTGGCCTCAAGGCCCCGTTTGAACAGGGCAATATGGTACCCGTCACCTTGGTCTTTGAAAAAGCCGGAGAAGTTCAGATCGAAATCCCCGTGGACCTGGAGCGCAAACCCAAACACGGCATGAAACACATGAAGCACATGAAACATGGCAACCACGGCCAAGGTGGCATGAAAAAGAAAGACGGCCAGGCGTCGGACTGACCCCGAAGGTCCGATTGATATAGCTGACCGGAGTGGATTTTGATCCCAAAATCCACGAAGCATCAGCGTAAAATCAGAGACTTATAGTCAAAAGGCACAGTGAGAACTGTGTTGTTTGGCTATATCAAAGCGCCTGCGGCCATCGGCCCGGGCGCTGTTTTCATTTCACACCAGAACTCTCCAAAAGGTCGTCCACCCAACGCTGCACCACCTCTGTCGCCGGTCCAAACCGGGTTTCGACAAACGACGATACAACGGACGACGGATCCAGGTTCAACTCAACCGTATGCGCCCCTGCCCCGGCAGCGGCCTGAACAAACCCGGCAGCAGGGTAAACCTCGCCCGAGGTGCCAATGGCCGCGAACAGATCGCAACTCTCCAGTTTTTCAAGGATCCGCTCCATGTGATAGGGGATCTCGCCGAACCACACGATATCGGGCCGCGTGGCCTGGGCACCGCATGACGGACAGGCATCATTCGGTGCCATCTCGCGCGGCGCAGGCCAAACGGCACCACAGGCCGCGCACAGCGCCTGATCCAACTGCCCGTGCATGTGGATCACATCCCGTGCCCCGGCCCGTTCATGCAAATCGTCCACGTTTTGTGTGACAATCACCACCTCACCCGGAAACGCCTCTTGCAACCGGGCCAGCGCAGTATGGGCCGCGTTATGCGTCGCCTCCCGGCAATTGGCCCGGCGCGCATTGTAAAACTCATGCACCAATGCAGGATTACGTGCGAACCCCTCCGGGGTCGCAACCTCATTCAGATCATATCTGGTCCACAACCCGCCTACATCGCGAAACGTACCCAGCCCGCTTTCCGCCGATATTCCGGCACCGGTCAAAATAACGATACGCTTCACGGACTGTCCCTCGCTCACTTGTCAAATGTCCCACACCGTCGCGGCCCATGGACACCAGGTCTCACAACCGGATCGCCCCCGGCGGGCGGGGGTGGGTGGGTGGGACGCCCGCCGGGGGCGATCCCGATCCCGATTTCACAGCCTCAGCTCAGTTGGCCGTCCAACCCCTTGCGGATCAACGCCACGGTTTCTTCCACCCCGTAAAGCGCGGCAAAGCTACCAAAACGCGGGCCCTGCGACGCGCCCAACAGCACTTCGTAAAGCGCCTTGAACCAATCGCGCAGGTTTTCGAACCCATGGGTCTTGCCCACGGCAAAGACCACGGATTGCAGGAATTCTTCGCTCGAAAAATCCACCTCGGGCAACGGATCGTCATTGCCCATGGCGGCATTCTTGGCCGCAATCAACTCCAACGCCCGCGCGCCGTCCGAATACCCGGCCGCCAGATCTTCCAGCGCCGCGCGTTCCTGATCCGTCGGGGCGCGGTAAACCTTGGCCGGCTTTACAAAATCGTTGAAATAGCGCACCGCAAACCCCGCGGCCGCATCCAGCGCCGGGTTGGTTTCGGGCGATGCCTCGGGCGCGTATTTACCGATAAAGGCCCACAGCGTGTCCTTGTTCTCTGCGCTCGACGCGCTGGCCAGGTTGAGCAGCATCGCAAACGGCACCACCATGTCCGACGCTGGCACATCCGCGCCGTGGATATGGAACACCGGGTTGTTCAACCGGGCTTTCACATCCTGCCCCGGATAGGCGCGCAGCTGTTGGTGGTATTCATCCACCGCCTTGGGGATCACATCGAAATACAGCCGCTTGGCCGATTTCGGCTTCTGATACATGAAATACTGCAAGGATTCCGGCGCGGCATAGGTCAGCCACTCTTCCATCGACAACCCGTTGCCCTTGGATTTTGAAATCTTCTGGCCCTGCTCGTCGTTGAACAGCTCATAAGACAGCGATTCCGGCGGCCGCTGCCCCAGCGCGCGACAGATTTTCGACGATTGAGTTACCGAATCAATTAAATCCTTGCCCGACATCTCGTAATCCACGCCCAGCGCAGCCCAGCGCAGCGCCCAATCGGGTTTCCACTGCATCTTCACATGGCCGCCGGTCACCGGCACTTCGACCCGCTCGCCATCGGGCTCTTCATAAACAATCGTGCCCTTTTCCACGTTGCGTTCCAACGTGGGCACCTGCAACACATGGCCCGTCTTGGGGGAAACCGGCAGGAAGGGCGAATAGGTCGCCTGACGCTCGGCCCCCAGCGTGGGCAGCATGATCTCCATGATCTTGTCGAACCGCTCCAGAGCGATCAACAGCATCTCGTCAAACTTGCCCGACTGGTAATACTCGGTGGCGCTGGCGAACTCGTATTCGAACCCGAAACTGTCCAGAAACGCGCAAAGTCGCGCGTTGTTATGCTGGGCAAACCCTTCATGGGTGCCAAACGGATCGCGTACCTTGGTCAGCGGCAGGTGCAGATCCTCTTTCAACTCTTCCTGCATCGGCAGGTTGCTGGGCACTTTCCGGAACCCGTCCATGTCGTCGGAAAAACAGATCAGCCGCGTGGGGATGTCCGAAATCATCTCAAAGGCCCGGCGCACCATTGTGGTGCGTGCCACTTCGCCAAAGGTGCCAATATGAGGCAGGCCCGACGGCCCATACCCGGTCTGGAACAGCACATATCCCTTTTCCGGCCCGCCCTTGGCATAGCGTTTGAGCACCCGGCGCGCTTCTTCAAAGGGCCAGGCTTTGCTTGCAAGGGCGGCATCCCGCAGATCGGACATGTCTGATTCTCCATTTGCCTCTCGCGCCCCATGCGCGAAAAGGTCCGCTGGTTCCTATTGCCCATCCGGCAAGACGTCAATATTTTCACCGCCAAAGCCCGTGGAAATGACCCGGCGCGATATCCCCGGAAAGGACAGACACGATGACCCAGGAACTCCCCCACCCGCTGACTGCACAGGATTGCCTTGTGGCCATCATGATCGCCGTCTCCGCGTCGGACGAAGATATCCGCACCTCAGAGCTGGTCAAAATTCAATCGGCGGTGAACAACCTGCCGATTTTTGCGAATTACGATATCGACCGGATGAACCTGATGGCTCAAACCGTGTTCGACCTGTTTGAACAGGAGGATGGGTTGGACGCCATGTTCGGATTGGTGCGGGACAACCTGCCCGAAGCGCTTTTTGAAACCGCTTACGCGCTGGCCTGTGACGTCGCGGCGGCGGATGGGGCACTGACGGAAACCGAACTGCGCCTGTTGGAAGAAATCCGTTACGAGCTGAACATCGACCGGCTTCACGCCGCCGCCATCGAACGCGGCGCTCGGGCGCGGCACATGACACTCTGACCTCTGCTCTCCAAGGGTCGACGGGCAATCGCCTGTCAGCGTCCCGTTTCGCGCTCTTTCTGCGCCCTGTCTGTTCTGTCATTTTCGGCGCGGCGTTCTGCCGGGTCACTCTGTCCGGTTGAAACACCGCCGCATTGATTGCCCCAAGGCGCGCAGAGTGCTGCAAAGATCGTTCGGCATTGCCTGCAGGATGGCCTGCAATCCTGCCGAACACCGCCCAAACATCCGTCCCCACCACAGCCCCCACAACGGCTTCGACAGGTCGCGAATACCTGACTTGTCTGAATTCCCCTCACGTGCAACGATTTCACTATTCGCTTTTAATTCCAATTGATTGAAGAAACGGCCCGATGGCTCGATTGATTGTTTTCATTTTCACTCTGACCCTGTTTGCTCTCCCCCTGCGGAGCGGCCTCGGCCGGCTGCACCCGGATCATGCGGCGGTGTTGTTCAACCTGACCAAGCGGGTCGGGCTGAACCTGAGACGGAAAACTGGTTTCGAAATGCCCTGATCCTTTCCCGGATTCTTTGAAAGCCCCTTTGAACACGAAAACGCCCGGCATTTCCGCCGGGCGTCTGCTATATCTCCGCGATATGCGATTACCGCGTGAATTTTTTGTGCTTCATGCGCTTGGGTTCCAGGGCGTCGGCACCAAGACGGCGTTTCTTGTCTTCCTCGTAATCCTCGAAATTGCCCTCGAACCATTCCACATGGGCATCGCCTTCAAAGGCAAGGATATGGGTACAGATCCGGTCAAGGAAGAAGCGGTCGTGCGAGATCACAACCGCACAGCCCGCGAAATCCACCAGCGCGTCTTCCAGCGCGCGCAAGGTTTCCACGTCAAGATCGTTGGTCGGTTCGTCAAGCAGCAACACGTTGCCGCCTTCCCGCAACAGCCGCGCCATGTGGACCCGGTTGCGTTCCCCGCCCGAAAGCAGCGACACTTTCTTCTGCTGGTCCCCGCCCTTGAAGTTGAAGGCCGAACAATAGGCCCGCGCGTTCACCTCTGCATCGCCCAGCTTGATGATGTCCTGACCATCCGCAATGGCTTCCCATACGGTTTCGTCGTCCTTCAGGTCATCGCGCGACTGATCCACATAAGAAAGCTGTACAGTGTCGCCATAGGAAATCGTGCCGCTGTCGGGCTGTTCCTGCCCGGTCAGCATACGGAACAGCGTGGTTTTACCCGCGCCGTTGGGTCCGATCACCCCCACAATCCCGCCGGGGGGCAGGGAAAAGGACAGGTTTTCCACCAATTGCTTGTCGCCAAGGTGTTTCGAGATGCCGTCGACCTCGATCACCTTGTTGCCAAGACGGGGGCCGTTCGGGATGACAATCTGGGCGCGGGACAGCTTTTCCCGTTCGGACTGGTTGGCCATCTCATTATAGGCGTTGATCCGCGCCTTGGACTTGGCCTGACGTGCCTTTTGTCCCTGGCGCATCCATTCCAGTTCCCGTTCCAGCGTCTTCTGTTTGGACTTGTCTTCGCGCTTTTCCTGTTCCAGCCGCTTGGCCTTCTGTTCCAGCCAGGCCGAGTAGTTGCCCTCATAAGGGATACCGCGCCCGCGATCCAGCTCAAGGATCCAGCCGGTAATGTCATCCAGGAAATAGCGGTCGTGGGTCACGCACAGGATCGTGCCTTTATAGTCGATCAGGTGCTGTTGCAGCCACGCGATGGTTTCCGCATCAAGGTGGTTGGTCGGTTCGTCAAGCAACAACATATCAGGCTGCTCCAACAGCAGCTTGCACAGGGCGACCCGGCGCTTTTCCCCGCCCGACAGGGTGGTCACATCGGCGTCATCAGGCGGGCAGCGCAGCGCCTCCATCGCCACGTCGATCTGGCTGTCCAGATCCCAAAGGTTCTGGCTGTCAATCTCATCCTGCAACTGGGCCATTTCTTCGGCGGTTTCGTCCGAATAATTCATCGCCAACTCGTTGTAACGATCAAGAATATCCTTCTTGGCCTTCACCCCCAGCATGACATTGCCACGCACATCCAGCGTCGCGTCCAGTTCGGGTTCCTGGGGCAGGTACCCCACATGAGCCCCCTCGGCAGCCCAGGCCTCACCGGTGAAATCCTTGTCCAGCCCGGCCATGATCTTGAGAAGGGTCGACTTGCCCGCCCCGTTAACGCCCACAACACCGATCTTCACGCCGGGCAGGAACGAAAGATGGATGTTCTCAAAGCATTTCTTGCCACCGGGATAGGTCTTGGAAACGCCCTGCATGTGATAAACATATTGATAGGCTGCCATGGGGTTCTGGTCCTCTGAACGGAAAATCGGGTTTGGCGAATGTGATAGCCGCTGTCGGGGCCGGGGGCAATCGGTAGCGTGATGCACAGAAAGCGAACCGCCAATTGACTCATCCTGCCATGCGCGCCACAACCCGCACCGATGCAATACAACCTGCCATATGCCCGCCCGGGCCAGTCGATCGGCCTGTTGGGAGGGAGCTTTGACCCCGCCCACAAAGGCCACGCCCATATCACCCGTGCGGCGCTGAAACGGTTCGGGCTGGATCAGGTGTGGTGGCTGGTCTCGCCCGGCAACCCGTTGAAATCCCGCGGGCCTGCCCCGCTAACGGACCGGATGGAGCGGGCGCGGCAGGTGATGCAACACCCGCGCGTGCATATCACCGATTTCGAATCCCAGGCCGGCACCCGCTTTACCGCGCAAACCCTGGCCGCGCTGAGATGCGCGCGGCCCCGGCTCAACTTTGTCTGGCTCATGGGGGCCGACAATCTTGTGCAATTCGATCAATGGCAGGACTGGCGCGGGATCATGGCCACCGTGCCCATCGGCATCCTCGCCCGCCCCGGCGACCGCGTGGCCGCACGCACCGCCAAGGCCGCGCGCACCCATATGCGCGCCCGCCTGTCAGGGCGGGAAAGCAGGCTGTTGCCCCACGGCCCCGCCCCCCGTTGGTGCTTTGTCAACATGCCCATGTCCAACGCCTCCTCTACCGCGATCCGCGCCCGGGGCGACTGGGGGAAAACCCCCTCCTATCCCCGGAAAAAATAAACAATTTGTTCACCAAACCGTGCTTGTTTGTACTACGGCATTAAGGTTAATTCATCCCATGACGAACAGATTTTTCAAACGGTTTTTCGCCATTTCCCTCGTTGCGGCCCTCTCCACGGTCGCACTGGCCGATGCGCCCCGCACATCCCTGCGCCCCACCGAACGCCCCACGGAACGCACCGCCGAACGCTTCATGGGCACGGCACCCCGCACACCGGCGGCGAAACCTGTCCCGGCACCCCAAGTCTACGGCACAAATGCCCTGATTGCCGAGGCCAGGTTGGGCGGAACCGTCGCCTTTGCCGTGGCCGATGCAAAATCGGGTCTTGTTCTGGAAAGCAACGAGGCGCGGTTGGGCCAGCCCCCGGCCAGCGTGACCAAGGCCGTGACCGCGCTTTATGCGCTGAATGCGCTTGGCCCCGGCCACCGGTTTCACACCCGGCTGATGACCCGCGGCACCGTGTCGGGCGGAGTTGTGCGCGGTGACCTGATCCTGATGGGCGGCGGCGACCCGACCCTGTCCACCGATGGGCTGGCCACCATGGCCAAACGGCTCAAAGCCGCCGGAATCAACAAGGTGACCGGCGACTTCTTGGTGTCGCCCGGCCCGATTGCGCGGATCCGGCAAATCGACCCGGCCCAGCCCGACCATGTAAGCTATAATCCCGCGCTGTCGGGACTGAACCTGAATTTCAACCGCGTGCATTTCGAATGGAAACGCGGCAACAAAGGCTGGGTGACGGCGATGGACGCCCGGTCGGACAAATACCGCCCCCCCGTGACGGTCGCCAGAATGAGCATCGCGAAACGACAGGTGCCCGTCTACAGCTATGCCGAAAAAGGCGGGCGCGATATCTGGACCGTGGCCAGCGGCGCGCTTGGCAAAGGCGGGTCGCGTTGGTTGCCCGTGCGCCAACCCGAGCTTTATGCGGGCGAGGTGTTTCGCTATTTCGCACGCGCCCAGGGCATCACCCTGGCCAGGGCGCAACTGGTCAACGGCTACTCGGGCGGCACGGTATTGATCACCCATCAAAGCCCGGAGCTGCGCGTGATCCTGCGTGACATGCTGAAATACTCCAACAACCTGACCGCCGAAATCGTCGGTCTGGCCGCCACCGCCAAACGCAAGGGCCGCACCAGAACCCTGCGCAGCAGCGGCGCGGAAATGAGCCGTTGGGCCCAATCCGCGCTGGGGATGAAAGGGGCCAGACTGGTCGATCACTCCGGGCTTGGCGAAGACTCGCGGCTGACGGCTCAGGACATGGCAAAGGCGCTGGTCAGGGTCGAAAAAGCCGGGGTGCTGAAACCCATCCTCAAGAAAATCCCGATGCGCGATTCCAAGGGGCGGGTGATCAAATCACACCCGATCAAGGTTTATGCCAAAACCGGAACGTTGAATTTCGTCAGCGCGCTGGCCGGATACATGACGGCCGCAGATGGCACTGAAATGGCTTTTGCCATCTTTGCCGCCGACACTGGCAAACGCGCTGCGATCAAACGGGCGGATCGGGAACAACCGCAAGGGGCCAGGGGCTGGAACAAACGCGCCAAACGGCTGCAACAGCGGCTGATCGAACGCTGGGGCGCGCTTTACGGCACCTAAAGCGTTTCGCCATTACGCTGACTCAACGTGATGCGGAAACGCCGCGCAACATATCAGGGCTGTGAACGTTCCCCGCTCTTGCTGTGATCCAACAAGAACTGGAAACGTTTTAAAGGACCCCATGGGAATAATGGGTCCGATGGAAATGGGGCGCTCCGGGGAGCCCCACCCGGTTCATATCATTTGGGGTCCGCAGCGGTGCGCAGATAGGGCAGCTTGATGTCAATCTCACCGTATTTCTCCCGCGCCTGATCATTGTCCAGCGCCAGCGCAACAATCACGTCCTGACCGATGGTCCAGTTCGCCGGGGTCGCCAGCGGCTGATTATAGGTCCGCTGTAACCCGTCCAGCGCCCGCAGCACCTCGGCAAAGTTGCGTCCCACCGACATCGGGTAAGTCATGGTCAGTTGCAGTTTCTTGTCCGGCGAGATGATGAACACTGACCGCACCGTCGCGCTGTCTGCCGGGGTGCGCCCGTCGGGCAGATAGGCATCGGCGGGCAGCATGTCGAACGCCTTGGACACGGCCAGTTCTTCATCGGCAATAATCGGGAACCCGGCGGGAGCCCCGGCAAAGGCTTCGATATCGCCTTTCCATTTCTTGTGCTCCTCAACCCCGTCCACCGAAACGCCCATCACCTTGGTGCCCCGCTTCTCCCACTCTTCGGCCAATTGTGCGACCGCACCGAACTCGGTGGTGCAGACCGGGGTGAAATCCTTGGGGTGGGAAAACAGAATAGCCCAGTTGTCGCCAATCCAGTCATGGAACGAAATTGTCCCCTGATCGGTTTCGGCGGTGAAATTCGGTACGATATCGTTGATACGCAGACCCATGTTCGGTATCCTCTCTTTGTTTTGGTTCAACTCTGGTTTCCAATCACCCGGTTCATCCGGTATAAATTTGATCAAATCCTGGCACGTCACGTCCACGCCCCCCTTGCCGGAGCGCGATTCCCCTGACACAGTGACCGGAAACCAACGGAGGTCAACCATGATCGAGAAACGCCAGTTCTATATCAACGGCCAATGGGTCGATCCCATCGCCGCCACAGATCACCACGTGATCGACCCCTCGACGGAAGAGGCGGTCGCGGTGATTTCCCTCGGCAGCCAGGCCGACACCGACGCCGCCGTGGCCGCAGCCAAGGCCGCCCTGCCCGGCTGGATGGCCACGCCCCCCGAAGAGCGAATCGCCAAAGTCGAGAAACTTCTGGAACTCTACCAGGCGCGCAGCGCGGAGATGGCCGAACTGATGACGCTTGAGATGGGCGCGCCCATCGACATGTCCAACACCTCACAGGTGGGGGCGGGTGCCTATCACCTTGCCAATTTCATCCGCGCGGCCAAGGGGTTCGACTTTATCAAACCGCTGGGCAAACATGCCCCCAATGACCGGATCATCCACGAAGCGGTGGGCGTTGCGGCGCTGATCACCCCGTGGAACTGGCCCATGAACCAGGTCACGCTCAAGGTGGGCGCGGCGGCGATTGCGGGCTGTACCATGGTGCTGAAACCCTCCGAGGAAACGCCGCTGGACGCCATGCTGTTTGCCGAAATGATGGACGAGGCCGGGTTCCCCGCCGGGGTTTTCAACCTTGTGAACGGTGACGGTGCGGGTGTGGGTAGCCAACTGACCGCCCATGCGGATGTGGACATGGTGTCCTTCACCGGGTCCACCCGTGCGGGCACGCTGATCTCCAAATCCGCCGCCGATACGCTCAAACGCGTACATCTTGAACTGGGCGGCAAGGGCGCAAACGTGATCTTTGCCGATGCGGATGACAAGGCGGTGAAACGCGGCGTCATGCACATGATGAACAACACCGGCCAAAGCTGTAACGCCCCGTCGCGGATGCTGGTTCAGCGCGACGTGTATGATCAGGCGGTAGATGCTGCCGCCGAAGCGGCCGCCAAGGTCACCGTGGGCAATGCCCATGAAAGCGGTCGCCATATCGGACCGGTGGTCAACCAAGTGCAATGGGACAAGATTCAGGACCTGATCCAGTCGGGCATCGACGAAGGCGCGCGGCTTGTCGCCGGGGGCACCGGTCGGCCCGAAGGCTTGAACAAAGGCTTCTATGTCCGCCCCACCGTGTTCGCCGACGTGACACCGGACATGCGGATTTATCGCGAAGAAATCTTTGGTCCGGTCCTGTCGATGAGCCCGTTTGATACCGAAGAACAGGCCATCGAGATGGCCAATGACACGGTCTATGGCCTGACCAACTATGTGCAAACCCAGGACGGCGCGCGGCTCAACCGCATGGCGCGGGCGCTGCGTTCAGGCATGGTCGAGATGAACGGCACCTCGCGTGGTGCCGGTGCCCCCTTTGGCGGCATGAAACAATCGGGCAACGGGCGCGAGGGCGGTGTCTGGGGGATTGAGGATTTCCTTGAGGTCAAATCGGTATCGGGCTGGTCCAACGACGACGCGTGATGTTGCCGGACCTGCGCCATCCTGAAAACCCGACCTGAAAAACATGGACAACACCAACGATCCGGGGCTATCACGGCCCCGGATTTTCTTTCGGAGGCCCCGGATTGGCCCAGTCCCCAGACACACCGACCCAAGACAACCTGACTTTCGTGCCCGAAACCGTGCATAAACGCGACGTGTTTTCCGAAACCATCTCGGGACATCTGGCCGAAGACCCCGCGTTCAAGGTGGTGCTGCGCAAGCTCGACGGCGTGCCACTTTGGGCCCGCCCCTTGGCCTGGGCGCTGGCCCGCAAGGAAATCAGGGGGCTGCGCGCGGTCAAGGGGATCGAAGGCGTGCCCCAGCTGCTGCGCGCCGACCGGGTGGGGCTGTTACGCAGCTGGTCCCACGGCACGCCCCTGCAACTGGCCAAACCCGACACGGCCGAATGGTACAGGGACGCCAAACGCCTGTTGCGCGACATGCGGCGGCGCGGGGTGACCCATAACGATATTGCCAAGCCCCAGAACTGGTTACGCACCCCCGATGGCCGCGCCGCAGTGATTGATTTCCAACTGGCTTCGGTGCATCGGCGCAAGGGCAAACTGTTCCGCGTGATGGCGCGCGAAGACCTGCGCCACCTGTTGAAACAGAAAGCCAACTTTGCACCGCACCTGCTGACCCCGTCGGAACGTCGGCTGTTGGCGCGCAAATCCCTGCCCTCGCGGCTTTGGATGGCTACCGGCAAGCGCGCCTATAACTTCGTGACACGCCGTTTGATGAACTGGTCCGATGGCGAAGGCACCGAAGATCGGCTGGATCGCGATGGCGCAGTGGTGCGCGATACGCTGGCCCGTGCCGGGATCACCGAGGTTGCGCTCTTCACTTACGCCCTGCCCGCCCGTGGGGTTGGGGTCTATGTCTTTGCCGAAACCGATCTGGACCATGCTGCGCTGCGCGCGCTTCTTCCCGAAACCCGGGCAGAACTGGTGCATCCTGTGACCGCCCTGCCCCGCCACACCAATGGTGGGCTGCGCGAGGATGTGTTGCAGCTTGTCGCCACCAACCGGCTGGACGAGCTTGAGCTGTTGACCCGGGCCGACCCCGCGCTGACCGACATCGTTGCGCGGCTTGTGGCCAGGCGTCAGAACCTGACCGACCGTATTTTGAAATCCTGACCCCTTACAATTCCCGGCGGGCTTCATATATGGGTTGCGGAATGTATCGCTGACGGGAGTGGATTTTGATCCCAAGATCCACGAAGCATCAGCGTAAAATCAGAGACTTATAGTCAAAAGGCACGATCAGAATTGTGTCGTTTGGTTATATAACGAATGAGGCCCGCGATGAGCAGCACCAGCAAACTGACCTGCCTTGACTGTGGACAACTGAACCGCGTCCCAGGCGACCGGATGGGGTCCGCGAAATGCGGCACCTGCGGGGCGCGGCTTTTGTCCGGGAAAGTGGCCGAGGTGGACCTGGCCACGCTGCAAAAGGCGGTGCGCAACGATGATCTGCCGCTGGTGGTGGATTTCTGGGCACCGTGGTGTGGCCCCTGCCGGATGATGGCACCAGAATTTTCCAAGGCCGCCGCAACGCTGAACGGCACCGCGCGTCTGGTCAAGCTAAACACCGAAGACCACCCCCAGGCCGGGGCGAAATACGGTATTCGCGGGATTCCAACCATGGCCGGGTTTGCCGGGGGACGCGAAAAGGCACGTCAATCCGGCGCGATGCCGGCACAGTCAATTGTAGAGTGGGTCAAAAGCGCGGTCTGACGCCCAATGAAGCGATCAGTGTTCGATCGTCCGCGCCACGGGGTGTTGCCGCGCCATCACCGATTGGGAAATCAGCAGATAGGCATAGACCCCGGCCAGAACGATGGCCGCGGGCACCGTGGCCACCGCAACATAGATGGCAAAAGCCATGCCCCAGCCCGCCCCGAACATGACCAGCGACAGGACCGACGCAACCGCGCCAAACAGGCTTGTCATCAGGATCAGTGCAAGGGCCATGTGTCTCTCTTTCGCGGCATTCCGGCTTTCCCCTTGTTTCACTCCCAAATGCGCCGGAAATGAGGCATAATCGCGAAACAGAAACGGCAAAGGCCATTTTCTTCCCCAAGCTATGCCAATAGTCTTGCCAAAACCTTAACAACCTCTGAGGCCAGCCATGACGACCGACCCCGAAACCCCGCGCGGAGACCTGACCCTGCGCACCGTCGCCATGCCTGCGGATGTGAACGTGAACGGAGACATCTTTGGCGGCTGGGTTCTGTCACAGATGGACGTGGCCTCGGGCATCGTCGCCGCGCAACGGGCCGCGGGCCGGGTCACCACCGTGGCTGTGGATGCGATGAAATTCATCCGCCCGGTGCAGGTGGGGGATGTGCTGTGCGTCTATGCCTGGATCGACCGTGTGGGGCGCACATCCATGGGAATCGGGCTCGAGGCCTGGGCCCTGCGCCGTATGGGCGGCCAGCGGGAGAAAGTGACCGAAGGTGTCTTTACCTATGTGGCCATCGACGAAAACGGCCGCCCGCGTCCCGTCCCCGAAGCTTAAAGCGTCTCCGGTTGTTGTTGGATCACAGCCATAGCCGGAAACGTCCACAATTCTGATATGTTGTGCGGCGTTTCCGCATCACGCTGAGGCAACGTAGCATTAAAGCACGGTCACCATCGTCCCGATCGGCACCCGCTCGTACAGGTCGATCACATGAGAGTTGAGCATCCGGATACAGCCGTTCGAAACAGAACGGCCAATGGATTGCGGCTGGGTTGTGCCATGAATGCGGAAATAGGTGTCGCGCCCGTTCTGGAACAGGTAAAGCGCCCGCGCCCCAAGCGGATTAGCTGGACCGCCGGGCATGACGTAATCCGTGCCCCGGAACCTGGCATAGGTTTTGGGGTCGCGCGCGATCATCTCGTCCGTCGGACGCCACGTGGGCCATTCCTTTTTCACATCAATCGTCGCCTTGCCGGTGAATTCCAGCCCCGCGCGCCCAACCCCGACGCCATAACGGATCGCCTTGCGCGGTTCGGTCACGAGGTAAAGAAAATGGCTGCGCGGCAGGATCAGAATCTGACCGGGTGGAAACTCTTTCTTGATCCGCACGAATTGCGGTTCGAACCTTGGGTCAAGCTGGAACGGCTCGGTTTTCTTGGTCTGGGCCAGGGCTGGCATCGCAACGGTGGCGGCGCTCAGACCCGAGGTAGCAATGAACTTGCGGCGTGAAAACATCTACGAACACCCCTGTATTGAATAGGTCCATCCTGCCAAGCCAGCCGCGAAAATCAAGCACTACGCGCTCACACCCCCGTGACAGGGGCATCTGTGACCCCCCTGCCCGATCCCACAAGAGGAAAGAGGAGAAAGGCCTAAGGCCAAAAAGAGACAGGGGTCTTGCCATCCCCGGCAAGACCCCTGCGGGTTTCGGCGTATATTGCCGAAACCTCCCCGTGAGTGGGGGTTTGAATTTACGCGCTGTCCAGCACTCCGCTACGGAACAGCACACCGGTCGCAAGGCCGCCCGGAATGGGCACCAGGATAAAGAGCCAGAGCAGTCCCATCGCCTCGGGTCCCACGAACAGAGCCGGGTTCACCGACACGCCTGTCACATTGACGCCAATCAGATGGATCACCATCAGCGCCAGACCAAAGGCAAAGCTGATCCCGGTCAAACCAATATCCGCGCCCGCGATCACAGCGGCACCACACCCAAACAAAACCAATGTGAGTGTCCCGATAAACCTGGCTAACATCTTATTCTTCACCCGAGCCTCCGATGAGACCCGAACCGCTTTCGCGCTTCTGCGGGGTCGGGTTTGCCAGAATGCGGGCACAAAATAAGGGGGAATAAATCACGAAAATTGACGCAAACGTAAAGTTGCAGTGGCCTCTGGCTTGCCAGACCGGCCCATTCGCCGCTTTGCCCGGGCTTTGCCTGTGTCACCATTCGAAATACCTGACCTGCGGGACAAAGCCGCGCAACACAGTAGGGATGTGGGCGTTTCCAAGTATTAATTTGATCCAACAAGAACCGGACACGCTTTAGCTGGGCGAAATCGGCAGCGGTGCAAATCCGAGTGTGCTCAAACTGGACCCTGTTTCAAAGATATAGCCAAACGACAACATGATCGAGACTGCCAACCTCAGGGTTCTGCTGGAATGCCATGCGCTCAAACAGTCAATTGGAAACGGCAACGCCGATTGGGAAGGGGATGACGTGACCGCCCAGAAGCACATTCTGAAAGGACTGGTACACAGACTGGACGCCCTTTGAGCAGACAGGACATGTTTTGGGTGGTGCGTGGCCATGCACACGCCCCCTTTGATTTCCTCAAAAAGCAAAGACCCCGGCGTTTCCACCGGGGTCTCCTGTTTGGTCAAAGAGAGAGGCTTAGTCCTCTTTCTTTTCCTTCTTTTCCGCGACGATTTCTTCGCCGGTTTCCTGATCGACAACTTTCATCGACAGACGCACTTTGCCGCGATCGTCAAAGCCCAGAAGCTTCACTTTCACGTCCTGACCTTCTTTCAACACATCCGAAGGATGGTTCAGGCGGCGGTTTTCGATCTGGGACACGTGAACCAGACCGTCGCGCTTGCCAAAGAAGTTCACAAAGGCCCCGAAATCGACGATCTTGACGACCTTACCGTCATAGACCTTGCCTTCTTCCGGCTCGGCCACGATCGAATGGATCATGTCGTAAGCCTTCTGAATGGCTTCGCCGTTGGGCGATGCGATCTTGATGATGCCATCGTCGTTGATGTCGACCTTGGCACCCGACACTTCGACGATTTCGCGGATCACCTTGCCGCCCGACCCGATCACTTCGCGGATCTTGTCGGTGGGCACCTGCATGGTTTCGATACGCGGGGCGTGTACGCTGAATTCCGCGGCACCGTCCAGCGCCTTGCTCATCTCACCCAGGATATGGATACGGGCGTCCTTGGCCTGAGCCAACGCTTTCTCCATGATCTCGGGCGTGATGCCGGCAACCTTGATGTCCATCTGCAGCGAGGTGATACCCTCTTCGGTGCCCGCCACTTTGAAGTCCATGTCGCCAAGGTGATCTTCGTCACCCAGGATGTCGGTCAGGATCGCATAGGACCCGTCTTCTTCCAGGATCAGCCCCATGGCAATCCCGGCCACGGCCGATTTCAACGGCACACCGGCGTCCATCATGGACAGCGAGCCACCACAGACCGATGCCATCGAGGACGAGCCGTTGGATTCGGTGATTTCCGAAACCACACGCACGGTATAGGGGAAGTCGGTTGCCGCAGGCAGAACCGCCTGAAGCGCGCGCCATGCCAGTTTGCCGTGCCCGATCTCACGACGACCCGGAGGGCCCACGCGACCGGCTTCACCCACCGAATAGGGGGGGAAGTTATAGTGCAGCAGGAAGTTCGATTTGAAGTTGCCATGCAGCGCGTCGATGAATTGCTCATCATCGCCGGTACCCAGCGTGGTCACAACCAGACCCTGAGTTTCGCCACGGGTGAACAGCGCCGAACCGTGGGTCCGCGGCAACAGGCCGGTTTCCGACACGATGGGGCGTACGGTGGTGGTGTCACGCCCGTCAATCCGCTTGCCGGTTTTGACCACGTCACCGCGCAGGATACCCGCTTCCAGCTTTTTCATCGCCGAACCCAGGTTGGCATCTTCCAGCTGTTCTTCGGTCAATGCGGCCTTGATCACGTCACGCGCAGCGGCAACAGCGGCGGTGCGCTCCTGCTTGTCGGTGATCGCAAAGGCGGCGCGCATGTCTTTTTCGCCTGCGGCCTTCACAGCCTCATAGAGGTCGCTGTAATCGGCGGGCTGGAAGTCGAACGGCTCTTTCGCAGCGTCTTCGGCCAGATCAATGATCAGGTCGATAACCGGCTGGATCTGCTCGTGCGCGAATTTCACCGCACCCAGCATCTCGGCTTCGGTCAGCTCATAGGCCTCCGATTCCACCATCATCACGGCGTCCTTGGTGCCGGCGACAACAAGGTCCAGACGCTGATCGGGGTTGTTGCGCAGCTCGTGCATGTCGTCAACCGGCGGGTTCAGCACGTATTCGCCTTCGGTGAAACCAACCCGGCAACCCGCGATCGGGCCCATGAACGGCACACCGGAAATGGTCAGCGCGGCGCTGGCCGCGATCATCGCCACCATGTCGGGATCGTTTTCAAGATCGTGGGACAGCACGGTGCACATGACCAGAACTTCGTTCTTGAAACCGGGCACGAACAGCGGGCGGATCGGACGGTCGATCAGACGCGCGGTCAGGGTTTCCTTCTCGGTGGGACGGGCCTCACGCTTGAAAAACCCACCGGGCACCTTGCCAGCGGCATAGTATTTTTCCTGGTAGTGAACCGTAAGCGGAAAGAAGTCCTGCCCCGGTTTTTGCTGGCGGGCAAAGGTCACGTTGGCCATGACGCTGGTTTCCCCCAGCGTGGCGATGACCGATCCGTCCGCCTGACGGGCAACCTTGCCCGTTTCCAGAGTGAGGGTCTCATCGCCCCACTCCATCGATTTCGTTGCTACGTTGAACATGTATCGTATCCTTTTGGAAGCACTCGCGGGCCCTCCCGCGTCTCCCGTTTGCATGGCGGCCCCATTGCCGCCGCCCCCATGATCCTATTGCACGCGCCCGGGGGCCAATGGCGTCACGTCTCAGATGGGTGGGGCCATACAGTAGTTTCAGGCGCTTGGAAAGTGGGGAGTTGTTCAACGTTGATTAACCACTTTGCGCCACTCTGTGGAATATGAAGGTGCTGCAACAGATCGACAGGACGAAACAAGACGCCCATCCCAATGCGGATATGTGGGCGGGACAACTGTTTTCGGCCCAGGCCGTGGCAAAAGGCGGCGTCCTGCGGCGCTCGGTTGCCTCCATGAAACGGGAAGTTGGTCGCAAACGCCTGATGCAAGAAATCCGAAGCCGCAATTTCAGACTGTTGGAGGTGGGGGCAATTCATCATCATCTGCTCCCCCCACCCCATCCGAAGACTCGTGTAACCCCCTCTCCCGGCGGGTCATGAATTTTAGCTAAAATTCGTGTGCGACTGCGGCCCGAAATGTGTTAACCTGTGTCCCGGTACGGGGCATGTGAATAAAACAGGATACTGGTTCGAACATGATGACTTTGCTTGGCAAGCGCCTCACAAGCGCCCTCCTTGTGGGGCTGGTTGCGGTTTTCACTCTCCTGTCCCTCGTGCCCGACGCGTCTGCCCAGACCGCGGCCCGAAGCGCGCCACGCATTCTCGCGATGGGGGACAGCCTCATGGCCTGGCACCGCGCAACCCTGCGCTCGATTTCCCATTCCGTTGCCCGCAACCTTGGTGAACCGGTGGAAAACCGCGCCATCTCCGGCGCGCGCCTGATCTATAAATTGCCGGTCTCCGGCGCCATGGGCCTGCGCATTTCGCGGCAATATTCCTCCGGTGACTGGGACTGGGTGGTTCTCACCGGCGGCGGCAACGATCTGTGGATGGGCTGTGGCTGTAACCGCTGTGACCGGCGGTTGAATAAAATGCTGACCCCCAATGGGCGCGGTGGCGAATTGGCCAAACTGGTCACCCGCATCCGCAAATCCGGGGCCCAGGTGATCTATGTCGGCTATTTGCGCAGCCCGGGCGTGGATTCCATGATTGAGCACTGCCGGGACGACGGCGATGAGTTTGAACGCCGCGTCGCCCGGCTTGCCGCTCAGGTGGACGGGATGCACTTCCTCTCCATCGCCGACATGGTCCCCTATGGCGACCGAAGCTTTCACAGTGTCGACATGATCCACCCCTCCTACAAGGCAAGCCAGTTGATTGGTCAGCGCATCGCCGCGTTGATCCGGCGACTCGACCCCCAACGCTGATCCTTCAAACGGGAGCAATCTGTTCTTTGCCCCTCACAGCACCGTGACAGGGGGGCGAGAGTCCCACCAGCCTAAAGCGTTCGACCTTTAACCTGAGACAGGGAAAAGGGCGAAGGCAGGACGCTTTAAAGCGTTTCCGGTTGTTGCTGAATCACAGCAAGAGCTGGAAACGCCCACACTCCTGATATGTTGTGCGGCGTTTCCACATCACGCTGAGTCAACGTAATGCGGAAACGTTTTAACCTTTGCAGCGTCCCGCAATCCGGCGTCCCCTTTATGCCGGGTGAGTGCCGCCCCGGTGCGCAGAAGTCACCCCTCTTGGAAACTGTCCGAATCGAAGGGTTAACAGGGAGAACGGTCACCAAAACCACAGGGTGCATGTGGCCGTCGATCAGACCGGGCGCACAGGCCACGCCATGGGCGTTCACCTCGGTGCTTACCGCGCCCCGGCAATGGCTCTTCCATCCTGCCAGACGGGATCATACCGATGTTGCGAATAACCAGCTTTCTCATGTGAGTCCCCCTCGCCGAACGCTTTGCATTAGCCTGCAGACGACGTGACGGTTTGGTCATCCCCCCAAGGGGTTAGAAGGGGTTACAAGAGGTTACTCAGGCACACAAATCTTCTTAGCCAATGCCGCCTTGATCGTGCGGAACAAAAGAGCCGCGATGATCACGCAAAGCGCCATCAACAGCACCCCGCCAAAGGCGCGATGAATCTCGGATCCAGTCACTTGGGCGAAACGGAAACTGGCGATGGTCACAGCAGCGAAAGGAAAGCTAAGCGCCCAGAAACTAAGGGCAAAATCAAGCCGCAGGATGCGCGGAAGCTGTACCAGAACGATGGCCGTAAACAGGTAGGCGCTGTTCAGCAGAATGCGCCCAAAAGCGTCCAGTTCACCATTGTTCAACGCCAGCCAGGCCACGAAACCAACGGCCGGTGGGGCGATCAGAATCACGAGAGTCGGCTGCAATTTCCCGGGTAAAGGATCGTGGAAAATCAGGCGGTTCATGACCAACGTCAGCAGAACAAGCCAGAAGATCAACCCCACGGACATGAAATACCAGCTCAATTCCACATAGCCCAATTGCGCCCCGGCAATCGGCGCAATCACGTTCCCCACCGCCGGGATGAACCACGCGGGGTTCAACACCCCGTGCTGAAAGCTTCGCGTCCCGATCCAGTTGGACACCACGGCGATGGTCAACACGAATTGCAGCGCCATGCCAACCAGCCACAGCCCCTCGGCCAAACCTGCGTTTCGGCCAAGCATCGCAGTTGCCAGCAACAGCATGGAAATCGAGATCGCCGGGAAAAAGGCAAGCCGCACCGGGTGTTTCCACTCGGCCACAACCGCTCCGGGGTATTTCACCAACTTGGCAAGATAACCCAATGAAATTCCTGCGAAAAGCACGAGGGTGACATAGAACGTCACCGTCGAAATCTGTGACCCCATCCCAAAAGCGGCCTCGCCCGCATGCAGCGCCAGAGTCAGCCCGGACATGCCCATGACGATAGCGAACAGCGGCACGGGGTAATGGCGCAAGCCATGTTCGCGGGCGGATTGTGACGCGGTGTTTTCCGTGGCGACTGTCATCTGTCCACTCCTTTAAGACTCGCGGGAACAGTGCGACACATCTCACTTTTATGATATATGCGCAAGAGGCCGTTTGACGCGGCCCCCTGCCGGATTGATCCCAATCAGAACAACACCCGCACCAGCACCAGCGTGATTGACGGGAAGGCAACAAGAACAATCACCCGCACGATATCGGACGCGACAAAATACATCACCGCGCGATAGGTTTCGACCATGGGGGTACTGCGGTCCATCGAGTTGATAACAAACAGGTTCATCCCCACGGGCGGCGTTATCAATCCAACCTCCACAACAATCAGAACGATAATCCCAAACCAGATCGCCACCTCTTCAGCGGTCAACCCGAAGTCCAGCGCGCTGACGATCGGGAAGAAGATTGGCACGGTCAAAAGGATCATCGACAGGCTGTCCATCACGCACCCAAAGACAAGGTAAAGCGACAGGATAATGGCCAGGATGAGCCACGGAGAATAGCCCAGCGAGGTGACAAATTCGGCCAATTCCTGGGGCACACGGGTTCGGGCAAGAAACGCGTTGTAAAGCGCGGCCCCCAACACGATGAAAAAGATCATCGCGGTGGACCGCCCTGTGGCGAGAAAGCTTTCGGACAGGGTACGGCGGGTCAGTCCACCGTTGAAAAAGGCGATAAGCCCGGTCCCTGCGGCCCCCACGGCTGCGCCTGCGGTGGGTGAGAACCAGCCAAGGTAGATCCCGCCAACAACCAGCAGGAACACGATCAACACCGGCCAAACGTCAAGCAAAGCGCGGAACCGTTCCTTGTAAGGCACCGGCGGGCGGGTGCCTGCGGCATCCGGGTGCAAGCGCACATAGATACCGACTGTGATCATGTAGCCAACCGCGGCCAGCGCCCCCGGAATGAAGGCGGCGGAAAACAGCTTGGCGATATTCTGTTCGGTCAGGGTGGCATAGATCACAAGAATCACGGAAGGCGGGATCAGAATGCCAAGCGTCCCGCCTGCGGCCAGAGTGGCCGTGGCAAAGCCACCGGAATACCCGTATTTACGAAGCTCGGGCAACGCCACCTGACCCATGGTGGCCGCCGTGGCAAGCGATGAACCACAGATCGCCCCGAACCCGGCACAGGCACCGACGGCTGCCATGGCCACCCCGCCCTTGCGGTGCCCAAGAAAGTTTTCAGCGGCACGGAAAAGCGCCGTCGACATCCCCCCAAGCGATGCGAATTGCCCCATCAACAGGAACATCGGCACCACCGAAAAGGAATAGGAGGCAAAGGTGGTATAGGACACGGACTTGAGCTGGCTCAGGATCACGTTCCACCCACCGGACACCATGTTCATACCGAACATGCCCACAAGAAACATCGACATGCCGATCGGCACCCGCAGGAAGATCAGCAAAAGGAGAACGGGAAACGAATAGATCCCGAGTTCAAAATTGGTCAATGGTCTGCTCCCGCGATCTTGGCGATGGTGCGCATGGTGGTGAATTCAAGAAGCCGGACAAAGACCATGTAAACGGCCATTACGGCAGAGGCACAGGCGGCGAACAGGGCAGCGGCATATCCCCACCAAAGCGGCCATTGCAGGAAAAACGTAGTTTCCCCATAGCTCATCTTGCGGCTCATCCCTTCGAACAAACGCCACGTGATCAGGATGAAAATGGCCGCAAACAGGATTTCGACAACCAACTGGATAAATCGGTTGACCCGCTCCGGAAAGCGCGAGGTAAAGATGTCCACCGTCGCGTGGCCGGCAGTGATCTGGCAAAACGGCATGAAGGCATAGATGGCAAAGGCCATGGACATCTCGATGATCTCTTCATTGCCTGGCACCGGGCCGATGCCGACGGATTGCAGCCACAGGGCCAGCCCCGGCGCCAGAGAGTTCATAAAATCGCCATGAGCAAGTTTGTGAAACGCGGTTCCGATGACCGAAAGCGAAGTCATGATAACCAGCACTCCAAGCACGAGCCCACCCAACACGGCCATTGCCTTGGCCAACCACAACATGGTTTGGTGAAGTCTCATCTATGTGCCTCCCTCGGATAGATGTAAGGGCCCTTGTACATTATCTGCAATTGCCCGCTATTCAGTCTCGTTCTACCGGTATTCGTCTTTCTCGTCAGCCTTCGAAATCCGGTTGCCTGGATGGTTGCGCCCGGTCGAACTCGGGCAAAGCCATACAGCGGTCATAGATCGTGCTGATCCTTGGCAAACTGCTCAGGTCCACGTTGAATCTCCGGGCGCTGAACACCTGCGGCACCAGGCACAGATCGGCAAGGCCGGGTGCATCCCCGAAACAGAAGGCGGTATCAGGCCCACGGGCCAAAAGCGCCTCGCAAGCCGCCAGCCCATCGCCCAGCCACCGCGCAAGCCAGGCGCTGGTCTGGTCCGGCGTGGCCTGTAGTTCCGCTGCGAGGTATTTCAGGACGCGCAGGTTCTGTAACGGGTGGATTTCACAGGCGATCACCTGCGCAAAAGCGCGCTCTTGCGCCCGCAGCAACGGGTCCCGCGACAACAGCGGAGGTTCCGGGTGGGTTTCGTCCAGCCATTCGATGATCGCCAGCGACTGGGTGAGAATCGTGCCTTCGGCCGTTTCCAGCACCGGAAGAAGATTCTGAGGGTTCAACGCCGAAAACTCCGCTGAATGCTGGGCCCCGTTTTTGAGATGCACAGGGCAGAAATCATACTCCAACCCCTTGAGATTGAGCGCAATTCTACAGCGATAGGACGACGAACTACGGAAATACCCGTGGAATTTCATCTTTGCCGCTCTCCCCTTCGGCCTCTCGCGCAAATTTGTTGCACGCGGTATTGTTAACACGTTAACATGTATAGTTTTCGCATAAACCGACCACGCGGTCAAGTAACTTTGCCTCCGGGCCTTGCATTATATAATATTTTTGGAATACGTTCACCGAAACCAGCTCCATCGGAGATAGAATCGATATGCGTAACGTCCTTCTCGCCGCCGCGCTGGGGGCTTTGCTGCCCCTGACCGCCCCTCTGGCCGCCCCTCTGGCCGTGATTGCCGATACCGGGTTCACCGTGACCCCGGTGACCATCACCGAATGGAAGGCCGTGTTCGGCAAGATCGAGGCGCGCAACACCGTGCCCTCGCGTGCGCGAATTGGGGGAACATTGGTTGAAATCACGGTAGAGGAAGGCAGCACCGTCGCCATGGGGCAGGTGATCGGTCGCATTGCGGACGCCAAACTTGACCTGCAACTGACCTCGGTGGACGCCCAGATTGACGCCCTTGTGTCCCAACTTGAAAACGCGCAGGCCGAGTTACAACGCGGTGAGGACCTGTTGAAACGCGGCGTGACCACGGCACAGCGGCTTGATGCACTGCGCACCCAGGTCAGCGTGCTGGAAAACAGGATCGACGCCACGCGCGCCGAACGCAGGGTGATCGAAGAACGCGCCGCCGAAGGCGCGGTGATTGCCCCGATCGCGGGCCGGGTGCTTTCCGTACCCGTCACGGCGGGGTCCGTCCTCATGCCCGGAGAAAGGGTTGCCACCATCGGTGGCGGTGGCTTTTTCCTGCGCCTCGCAATACCCGAACGCCACGCCGCGCTTTTGGAAGAAGGGGCACCGATCCAGATCGGACACAGCCACCAAACCCGCGAAGGCCGGCTTGCCAAGGTGTATCCACAGATCGAAAATGGTCGAGTGGTGGCGGATGTAGAACTCGACATGCTGGATAACAGCTTTGTCGATGCCCGCGTCCCCGTCCGGCTCCCGGTCGGAAAATCCACGGCTCTGCTTGTCCCGACCAATATGATCACCACCCGCATGGGGCTTGATTTCGTCATGATCGAAGAACGCGGGCACCCGGCCCTGCGCAGCGTGGTGCCGGGGGAAACCCACATCATAAACGGCGTCGAAATGGTCGAAATCCTCACCGGGCTTGCCACAGGTGATGCCATCATCGCCCCCCGCGACATCCCCGTGACGGCCAGGAAAGGGGACAGCCATGACTGACAAGGCGCCCAAGCCGGGTATCGCCGGGGCCCTGACCCGCAGCTTTATCAACTCTCCGCTCACCCCCCTGATGATCCTGGCCGCGCTGGCTGTGGGGCTTGTTGCGTTGATCTCGCTGCCTCGGGAAGAAGAACCCCAGATTTCGGTACCCTTGGTGGATATCCATATTCAGGCCCCGGGGCTGCGGGCCGAAGACGCAGTGAAGCTGGTAACCGAGCCGATGGAAACCATCGTCAAGGGCATCAACGAGGTGGACCATGTCTATTCTCAAACCTCTGACGACTATGCCCTGGTCACGGCCCGCTTCCTGGTTGGCACCCCGTCGGACACCGCGATCCTGCGCGTGCATGACAAGGTGCGCGCGAACATGGACCGCATCCCGGTCGGCATTGCCGAACCCCTGATCGTAGGGCGGGGTATTGATGACGTGGCCATTGTCACGCTGACCCTGTCTGGACGTCCCGGAGCGGATGCAGTCACCGCCAACGATCTCACCCGCATTGCGCGGGAAATTCAGGTCGAACTGGCCAAGATCGACGATGTGGGCCTGACCTATCTTGTCGGCGATGACCCGGACGCAATCCGCATTGCCCCCGACCCCGAGCGGCTGGCGCTTTATGGCGTGACCCTGCAACAGCTTGCTGGCAAAGTGCAAAGCGCAAACCGCGCCTTTTCCACTGGCTATGTGCGGGATCGGGGCGAGCAGATCGCGCTGGTTGCCGGTAAAACGCTGAATGCGCCCTCGAAAATCGGAAACCTTCTGCTGACTTCTCGCGACAACCGCCCGGTTTACGTGCGGGATGTGGCGGATGTCTCGTATATCCCGGGCACGGCCGACCGAATCGTGTCCAACGTTGTGCGCGATGGGGCGGGACAGGTGCACCGCACCCCCGCCGTGACGCTTGCCCTTGCCAAACGCGCCGGTGCCAATGCCGTGGTGGTGGCAGAAGAAATCCTGCACCGGGTCGCCGTGATCGAACAGCGCCTGCTTCCCGGTTCCGTCGTGTTGGACGTCACCCGCAACTACGGTGAAACGGCGGATGAAAAGGCCAACGAACTGCTCTTTCACCTCGGGCTTGCCACGGTGTCGATTGTCGGGCTGGTCCTTCTGTCCATCGGTTGGCGGGAAAGCATCGTGGTCGCGATTGTCATCCCGGTCACGATCTTGCTGACGTTGTTTTCGGCCTGGATCATGGGCTACACGCTCAACCGCGTATCCCTATTTGCGCTTATCTTTTCCATCGGGATCCTCGTGGATGACGCAATCGTGGTGATCGAAAACATCGCGCGCCACTGGGCGATGCCGGACAAGGCATCGCGCATGACCAAGGCCATCCGGGCGGTGTCGGAAGTGGGCAACCCCACAATCGTGGCAACGCTGACCGTTGTTGCCGCGTTGTTGCCCATGCTGTTCGTGTCGGGCTTGATGGGACCCTACATGTCGCCGATTCCGGCCAATGCCTCGGCCGCGATGATCTTTTCCTTCTTTGTTGCCGTCATCATCACCCCTTGGCTGATGCTCAGATTTGCAGGGTCGGCGGATATGTCGGCACATGGGGATGCGGATCACCACGGCGGCACCCTTGGGCGGCTTTACACCGCGGTGGCGCGCCCAGTGTTGAAAACGCGCCTGCGGTCCTCGGTGTTCCTGTTCGCCACCGTGGTGCTGTCCTTTGGGTCACTGGGACTGTTTTATACCAAGGACGTGACGGTCAAACTCCTGCCCTTTGACAACAAATCCGAACTTTCGGTGGTGATCGATTTGCCGGAAGGGGCTTCAATAGAAGCCACGGATGCAGTGACCCAAAAGGTGGCGGCAGCGGTTCTGGAACTGCCCGAAGTGCTGTCGGCCCAGACCCACGCAGGCGCGGCCGCCCCGTTCAATTTCAACGGGCTTGTGCGTCACTACTACCTGCGCAGCCTGCCGCACATGGGGGATGTGCAAATCAATCTGACCGCCAAACACCACCGCGACAGAAGCAGCCATGAGATTGCGCTGGAAATCCGTGAACGCATGCTGGCGCTGGATGTCCCGCCGGGGACTGCGCTCAAAACGGTCGAGCCGCCCCCCGGCCCACCGGTGATCGCGACTCTGTTGGCCGAAGTCTATGGCCCCGACGCCCCCACACGGCGCGAGGTGGCGAGCAACATTCGCAAAGCCTTCGAAGCGGTCCCCTTCGTGGTGGATGTCGATGACAGCTTCGGGGTTCAGGCCCGTCGCCTGCGGGCCACGATTTCCCCGGATCAGCTGGAATTTCACGGGGTTCAGGAAAGCGACGTGTTCGATACACTCGCCTTGCTGAATGGGGGCACCACAGTGGGCTATTCCCATCGCGAATCCGGCCGACGCCCGATCCCGATCGAAATCGCGCGCGCCAAGTCGGACAAGGTGGCCGACGAACGCCTCCTGTCGACCCCGATCCCGGCCAACGTGCTTCCCGGGGCGCGTGGCGTGGTGGAGCTGGGCGACGTGATCGAGCTTCACGAGGAAAAGACCAGTTTTCCGATTTTCCGCCACAATGGCCGCGCTGCGGAAATGGTCACCGCCGAGCTCGCCGGAAGCTTTGAAGCCCCGCTTTACGGGATGCTCGCCGTTTCAGAAGAACTGGACAAGATGGACTGGGCGGAAGGCCAGAAACCGGTTATTGCGTTGAACGGCCAACCCAATGATGAGAGCGTGGTAACCTTGTTATGGGACGGCGAGTGGGAAGTGACCTGGGTCACCTTCCGCGACATGGGGGCCGCCTTTGCGGTGGCACTGCTCGGGATCTATATCCTGGTGGTCGCGCAATTTGGAAGCTTCCGACTTCCGCTCGTAATCCTGACCCCGATCCCGTTGACTTTTCTGGGCATCATCGGCGGGCATTGGTGGTTCGGCGCCCCCTTTTCGGCAACTTCCATGATCGGTTTCATCGCACTTGCAGGGATCATCGTGCGCAACTCAATCCTGCTCGTGGATTTCATCCGACACGAAGGAAGCGAGGACACGCCGCTGGCCGATACGCTGTTGGCGGCGGGGGCGATCCGATTCAAACCAATCCTGCTCACTGCGATTGCGGCGATGATTGGAGCCGTTGTCATCCTTACAGATCCAATCTTTCAGGGCCTGGCAATTTCGCTGCTATTCGGTTTGCTGAGCTCAACCCTTTTGACGGTTTTGGTCATCCCGGCGATCTACCGCATCTTCAAATCCTGATCGCCTTTTATCCCAAAACCCCTCCCCAGATTGGGGAGGGGTTTTGGGCAATAGGGGAAAGCATGGTCGGGTTTTACAGTGATTGCCAGAAACTGGATGCCAAACGGCAGCGGAGCAACATGACCGAAAGCAAAAAGCGGCTTTGGTCGGTTGTGCGCGCGCACCGTTTCCACGGGGTATCTGTTCGGCGCAAATCGCCTATGGGCCCCTCATCGTCGTCTTTCTGATCCCCGCACGCAAGGTTGTGAACGATTTTGGCAAGGCACTCCAGGTCACGCGCGCCCATTACCTTCGGGAACGCGGATATACCGTTATCAATCTGGCCAACTCGGATATCCGCGATAACTTTGCGACCTGCCTAAACCGGATCAATGAAACCCTGGCCCAGGGAGTTACTTCCCAAGGCACCAGCGCATAACGGCTTTCTGAGCATGAAGACGATTTTCAGCTTCGTCAAAAATCACAGAATGCGGGCCATCCATTACGGCTGACGTCGCCTCTTCCCCACGATGTGCGGGCAGGCAATGCATGAACAAGGCATCCGGTTTCGCCCCTGCCATCAATTCTTCGTTCACCTGATAGGGGCGTAACATATTGTGGCGCCGTTCCTTGGCAGACTGGCTGTCATGCATGCTGACCCAAGTATCGGCGACCACCAGGTCAGCCCCTTCAACCGCTTTCATCGGATCACGTTCGATCCGGATATTGCTGCCGGCATTGCGGGCCAGTCCGACAAACTCGGGTTCCGGATCAAGTTGCGCAGGGCCGGTAAAGGTGAGGTCAAACCCGAACTGTCCTGCGGCATGGAGAAAGCTGGCGCACACGTTGTTACCATCCCCGGCCCAGACCACTTTCTTGCCCTTGATCGGACCGCGATGTTCCTCAAAGGTCATGACATCTGCCATGATCTGGCACGGATGCGTGCGATCGGTCAGCCCGTTGATCACCGGCACATCGGCAAACTCCGCCATTTCGGTCAGCACCGCTTCGTCAAAGGTACGGATCATGATAAGGTCCACATACCGGCTCAGAACCCGGGCTGTATCGGCGATGGTTTCACCATGCCCAAGCTGCATATCGCTGCCCGAAAGCACCATTGTTTCCCCCCCCATCTGACGCACACCGACATCAAAAGAGACACGTGTGCGGGTCGAGGGTTTTTCAAAAATCAGCGCAACCATGTGGCCTGTCAGGGGCTGTTCGTCATCTGCGGCTCCCCTTGGGCGGCGCAGCCGGGCTTCTTTCATGGCGCGACCGTGGTCGATTATGCTCCGCAGGGCGGCAGGATCAGTTTTATGAATATCAAGAAAATGGTTCATGAATGGTCTCTTGTGTTGGAGAGGTTGCCGGGGGCGCGGCCCCCGGACCCCCGGGATATTTCTGGTCAAATGAGGGATCAGGCGTCCTGTTCGAATGCACATGCCGCCTGTTCAAGGCGCGTGACCGCTTCTGCGATCTCATCCTCGGTGATGATCAACGGAGGCAGCAGGCGGATCACATTGTCGCCACCGGGCACGGTAATAACTTCGGCATCATACCCGGCCTGTACCACCGAACTATTCGCAGGTTTGCACTTCAGACCCAGCATCAGGCCCACGCCGCGCACCTCTTCAAATACATCGGGGTTTGCCGCGACCAGTCCTTCCAGCCGTTGGCGCAACAGACCCGCCTTGCGATTCACCTCAGCCAGGAATTCGGGATCCGAAACAATGTCCATCACCTTGTTGCCCACGGCACAGGCCAACGGGTTTCCACCATAGGTCGAGCCGTGGGTCCCAACGGTCATACCGCTCGCCGCATTTTCGGTGGCCAGAACAGCGCCCAGCGGGAAGCCACCGCCGATGCCCTTGGCCACCATCATGATATCCGGGGTGATCCCGGCCCATTCATGGGCAAACAACCGCCCGGTACGTCCCATGCCACATTGCACCTCGTCCAATATCAACAACAGGCCGTTTTCATCGCAAATCTCGCGAATGGCGCGCAAGCTGTCGTCAGGCAACGGAATAATCCCGCCTTCTCCCTGCACAGGCTCCAGGATGATTGCAGCCGTATCGTCGGTGATCGCGGCTTTCACCGCATCCAGATCCCCATAATCCACATGGGTGAAACCCGGAAGGGTGGGGCCAAACCCGTGTGTCATCTTTTCCGACCCGGCGGCGGCGATCCCCGCCGAAGAGCGGCCATGGAACGCGCCATGGAAGCCGATGATACCCACCTTTTCCGGCTGACCTTTCTCGTGGAAATACTTGCGGGCCATCTTGACCGCCAATTCACAGGCTTCCGTCCCGGAGTTGGTGAAAAACACCGTGTCGGCAAAGGTGGCTTCGGTCAGCTTGTCGGCCAGCGCCTGCTGTTGAGGAATCTCATAGAGGTTGGACGTATGCCACAGCTTGCCCGCCTGTTCGGTCAGTGCTTCGACCAGATCAGGGTTGGCATGCCCCAACACATTCACCGCGATCCCGGCTCCAAGATCAAGGAAACGTCGGCCATCCGCCTCGATCAACCAACTGCCGATCCCCTGCTGAAACGACAGCGGGGCACGCGAATAAGTGGGAAGAAGCGAAGGGATCATCAGGATCATCCTTTTTCTCAGGATCAAGGCTCTGTTGGTGCATGACCAAGGCCGGATCGTCAACAATTTTAGGGTGTGCTGCGCCGGAATGGCGCGGGATCAAGGCGAAAGGGACGTCAGGCGCGGATGCGTCGGCGTCGGGAGTCCTGGATATGGGTCGCTTTGATCATGGGCCGGGGATAGCGCGGCGGGTGCGCAATGGCAAACATTCTTTTCACCACGCTTTGCTTGACGCTTGCCACTGTGGCCGCTTGGGCGCATAGGCTGGGGTCATGGAACCCGCACGCAGCTCCAACTCTTTGCTGGCCATTTCCCTGATGCTGGTGGCCACCTCGTTTATCGCGGCCTCAACGTTGATGGCCAAGATTGCGGGAACCGGGCGATTGGGAGACCTGGTATTGGGCGACCCGCTGCATCCGCTTCAGGTCAGCCAGGGGCGCTTTCTGTTTGCCTTCCTGCTGATTGGCACGACCGCTCTTGCCACCAGGCTTCGGGTGCGCCGCCCCAACCTGCATCTGCATGTTCTGCGCACCTTTTGCGGCTGGGGCGGAATCAGCCTGATGTTCGCCGCCGTGACCTTCATTCCCATGGCAGATGCCACCGCGATCAGCTTTCTCAACCCGATCTTTGCCATGATGCTGGCCATCCCGCTTCTGGGGGAACGCGTTGGGCCATGGCGTTGGCTGGCCGCCGCCATCGCGCTTTGCGGGGCGCTGGTCCTGTTGCGACCCACACCGGCAAGCTTTCAACCCGCGGCCCTGCTGGCGCTGACCGCTGCCGTGGTCATGGGGTTGGAAATCACCGTGATCAAACTGCTGGCCAATCGCGAGCCGCCTTTCCAGATCCTGTTGGTCAACAACGCCATCGGGCTAACCATCGCCACGCTTGCCGTGGTCTGGGTCTGGCAGGCACCGACCGTCGCGCAATGGGCTGCCCTTGCCGGTGTTGGCTTCGCCATGGCGCTGGCCCAGACCTGTTTCGTCAACGCCATGGCCCGGGCCGAGTCGAGCTTTGTCGTGCCGTTCTCCTATGCCACGCTGATCTTTGCGACGCTGTTTGACGCGACAGTATTCGGACAGCGGCCCGACGCCATTTCCGCGCTTGGAGCGGCGATCATCATTGGCGGAGCCGCATTGTTGGCGTGGCGCGAAGGCGTCAATGCCCAGAAGTCGTGACAAACCTGACAACGCGACATATCTGCCACCTTGTAACTCTGTCCCTGATGGCTAAAATAGGCGCAACAATATTGCAGGGCGGTCCAATCCTTGGGGCCGCCTTTTCATACAAGGAAATCCCATGTCCTGGACCGACGAACGCGTTGAACTGCTCAAAAAGATGTGGGGCGAAGGCCAATCGGCCAGCCAGATTGCAAAGGAGCTGGGTGGCGTGACCCGCAATGCCGTGATTGGCAAGGTGCATCGCCTTGGCCTGTCCAATCGCACGACCGGTGGTGCCAAATCCGAAAGCAAGACCGCCAAACCCGCCGCGGCCAAGGCCGAGGCCAAGCCGCGCGCCAAACCCGCGCCCAAGCCGAAACCCGCGCCGGCGCAACCGGCCAAGGAAAAAGCCGCGCAAACAACAACGGCACCGGCCAATCAACCTTCAGCGCCCACGCCCGCGCGCAAGGCCATCATCCCCGCCGGTCAACCGCTGCCGCCACAGCCCTCGGCGAATGAGATCAGCCCCGAGGCGTTGGCCAAAGTCAGCGAGATCGAAAAGAAAGCCAAGAGACTGACGCTCATGGAACTGACCGAACGGACCTGCAAGTGGCCCGTGGGCGACCCGGCGACCGATGACTTCTGGTTCTGTGGGCTGCCCGTGCAATCGGGCAAACCCTATTGCGAGGCCCATGTTGGCGTCGCCTTCCAACCGATGAGCAGCCGCCGCGACCGCAAACGGTAACCGCGACCGGAACGCACCCATTTGAGAAAGGCGCTTTCAACCGAAAGCGCCTTCTTTTTTGACGGGCTTTTTTGACGGGTTCGCACCGGGGTTATTTCAACAGCTTCAACAACCCCTTGCCGATCTCGTCCTCGATCTTCTTGCCAATCGCTTTCTCAAGATCCTCAGCGTCGTCGATCTCAGCCCCCAGCTTTTCGCTAATCTTTTTCTTGGCCTTGGTTTCGATCTTTTCGACCTCAGCCTCCACCTTGGATTTCAACTCTTCCTTTTCTTCGGCCAGATTGGCATCAATCGCCGCCTTCAGATCCGGTTCAAAGCGCAGATTGGCCCAAGGGCCGCGAATCCGCACGGGAAACGCGGTGCCCGCACTGCCATCGGATTTCAACAAAACAGGAGTCAGGCGATAATCCATATCCTGTGCCCCAAGCCCGATCCGCCCACGCCCTGTCGTTGCCACGCGGGACAGGGAGGCCTTCAAATCCTCGCTCACAAGGTTGCCCCCGGCCATGGTGAAACTGGCGCTCAGCGCATTGAAAATCGTGGTGCCGGCGGTTTGCACCCCGGTTGAGAGCAGCTTATCCAGGTCAATCCCGGTGATCTTCCCCTGCCCCATGGCCACGTTCCCGTCCCCCTTGAAGCTGTTCATGATGGCATCCACGGACTGCCCCACGCCAAGAAAACCAACCCGCGCGTTCATCTTGCCTTCGACCCGGGTGATATCGGCCAGATCGCGCAGCAACCCCTGAACCTCAACCCCGTTCAGGGCCAGCTTGCCGCCGACCGACAGTCCATTGCGGTTGTTCATGACAAATTCGCCGCTCACCTTGCCCTCATAGGCCGTGACATCCCCAAGCGTGAACACCGCGCGCGAACGATCAATGGTAAGCGTCACGTCCGTGGCCCCGGTTTTCGCTGTACCAAGATCAACCGCGTTGGCCGTCAACCGGATATTGCCGTTCAGCGCCCCCAATCCGCTGGCATCAATCGGCGTGGTGGACCAGCCAGTGCCAGCACCCGCGCTGTCGCCCTTGCTTAACCCACTCAGATCAAGATGATCGGCGCGCAATCGCGCCTTAACCTGCGGGCGCGCTCCGCCCAGGTCGATATCGGCCTCCCCCTGAAGCGCATTCACCCCAAGCGTTGCCGCCATGTTGCGTAACGAGATTCGGGTTGCCCTGGTCACGGTCAGATCCCCTTTGAGCACGATCTTCTTGCCCAATCCGTCGGGCAGCTCGGTCCGTGTCCCCATTAGCGCGGCGGTAAACGCCCCCGGATCGGCCAGGTCAAGTTCAACCCCGCCGCTATATGCACCAGCAATCGTCCCGGTTCCAGACAGCGCCACATGCCCGCCCGCTGTGTTCACAACCGCCGAAATCGGCGCGACCCGACCCTCGACCAGATCGCTAAAGCTGCGGGTCTTGGCGTTGATCGTCACCTTTACCCCATTCGGACGCAGTAACAGATCAAGATCTGCCCGCCCTGCCAGATCGGGAAGCGACAGCGTGGCATCCACATTTTTGATAACGGTTTCCGTTCCCGCCCCCATATCCACGAACCGAACCCGCGCGTTCGTGACCCGCGCATCAGGCAGGGAAACAGAAACCTTCCCCCCATCATCCGCCGCTGGCAACTCCCAGTTTCCCCGCCCGGCCTTGTCGCGGATCAGCACGAGATCGGGTGAAACAAGCTCAAGCCGCTGCACCTCAACCGCACCGCCCAGCAACGCCATCGTGTCCACCGCCACAGTCATCGACTTGGCCACCATCATCGGCGTATCCCCGGCCCAATCCGGGTTGGCAATTTTCACCGCCCCCGTACGGATCCCCAGAGACGGGTAGAAACTCAACGATACGTCATTGCCAAAACTTACCTCGCGCCCCGTGGCCGCCCGGATCTGATCCGCAGCAATCCCGGCAATCCGGTCAGCAGGCAACAAAAACAGCCCGCCGACAACAAGCACAAGCGTAATGGCAAGCGCGCCCAAAAGACGAAATATCAAACGCATCTGTTCCGTTCTCTCTATTCTCACCCACATTTTGGGCACGGTGTTAGTTGCCTTGCATATTTGCACCGCCCCGGCCCAGTTCAAGGTGACCAATGGTCAAACCCTGCCCGAACGGCAAGTCTTTGCGCACTGGAACAGGCGTGTTACAACCCCGTAAAACCCGCCGAAATGCAAGGAGCAACGGGGATGAGCAGCATGATCACAATCCTGAATGGCCCCAACCTGAACCTTCTGGGCAAACGCGAACCCGAAATCTATGGTCATGAAACGCTGGACGATATCGCACGCGACTGTGGCGCTTTGGCTGCGGAACTGGGCGTGGACATCGACTTTCACCAAAGCAACCACGAAGGCGTGCTGGTCGACATGATCCATGCGGCACGCGAAACCTCTGCCGGGATCATCATCAACCCGGCGGCCTTCACCCACACGTCGGTTGCGATTCTGGATGCGTTGAACACCTTTGACGGCAAAGTGATCGAGCTGCATATCTCGAACGTCCACAAACGCGAAGTCTTCAGACACCATTCCTATATCTCCGCCCGCGCGGATGCGGTGATGGCGGGGCTTGGTCCTCACGGCTATCAACTCGCCTTGCGTCACATGGCCCAACTGGTTTCGGCCTGACCCCCCTTCCCCCCGACGCCCGAAGCCCTTAGATGAAGGGCATTCGACAAAGGAGACACCGATATGGCAAATGATCCCCTGTTCTGGGTGGTGGCTGCGGCCTGTGTGAGCGTGCTGTTGATCCTTTTGGTGGGCGTGGGCGGTTTTGCCAAGGGGGGCGACTTCAACCGCAAACACGCCAACCGCATCATGCGCTGGCGGATCGGAGCGCAGGCGGTTGCAATTGCGTTGATCCTGCTGTTTGTCTGGCTCCGGTCGGGAGGATAAGATCATGGTGGTACTGAACAAGATTTACACCCGCACGGGTGACGGTGGAGATACCGCTCTTGGCGATGGCTCGCGCCGCGCCAAAGATGATGGCCGGGTAAATGCCTATGGCACGGTGGATGAAACCAATGCCACCGTGGGTTTGGCCCGCCTTCATGCGACCGGGGACATGGACGCGGCCCTGGCGCGGATTCAGAACGACCTGTTTGACCTTGGTGCCGATCTCTGCCGCCCGGATATGGCCAATGATGCAACGGCCGAATATCCCCCCCTACGTATGGCCGCGGAACAGGTCGCGCGGCTGGAGAGCGAGATTGATGGGATGAATGGCGGCCTTTCCCCCCTGCGCAGCTTCATTCTGCCCGGCGGCTCGTCGCTGGCGGCCCATCTGCATCTCTGTCGTACGGTGTCACGCCGCGCGGAACGGCTTGCCGTGGAGCTTTCGGCGGACGAAGAGGTGAATCCTTCGGCGATTAAATACCTCAATCGCCTGTCTGATTGGTTTTTCGTCGCCGCCCGGGTGGCCAATGGCAATGGTGAGGATGACGTTCTCTGGGTACCCGGCGCAAACCGCTAACAGCGGTGCCTGCGTCGGCCCGACACGCACAGCACCCGCCCCGCCGATATCCACGGTGTCGCCGCACGGGCGCGTTCATCCGGGGGGGTCAGCCCGTCAATAACGCACGGGCGTACAGGTCATCTCGGTAATCTTTTCCCCAAGCCCCCGATTCACATAGACATCGTCTATATCGCAATCATATTCGATCCGGCCCGGCTCAATTTCCATGGGCAGATCTCCCTTGCCACATTTCAACCGCGCCACCATCATCGCCTGATCTCCGTCGAGCTTGCGCACGTCGCATCCGGATACCTTTTCGATCGCCGCAATCGCCCGGGGGGCCACGGCCTCCAACCGCGGGGCCCATTCCGTATTCACCCGAATCGCCTCTGCCTTGCGATCCATCACCCGAATATCAAACGTGCTTTTTCCAACGGTTATCCGCACCGGATCAACCCCGCGAAACTCTGGGCCGGGTGTGTCGCACGCCGCAAGAAAAACAAGAAAGACAACAAGATAGCGCATCCCCGCACTCTGCGGGCACCGTGGTTAATTCAAGGTTAACACCGCAGTGGTCAAAAGAATTTTCTTTATATTCCATTTTTGGCATGTTATTTACATTCCAATTTCAGAATGTCAATCGGAGCCCCCCATGTCCCAACGACCATCAAACAGCTATTCACCGCTCTACTTCCTGGCCTCGCTGGGCGCGGGCGGTTTGTCCGTGACCTTCTTCATGTACCTGATGTTCTGGGTGTCCCACCCCGGTCGCCCGGTTCCGGTTTTCGAAGACATCATGGCCGCGTTTCAAACCGGATCTGCCCCAATGAAAACAGCCATTGTCATCGCCTGGATCGGGATTGCCGCCATGGTGTTCCTGAACCTCAAATACCTGGCCTGGAACTTCAAATCCCTTTCAGCGTTTTGCAAGACCGAAGCCTATCAGACCCTGCGCAACTCCAATGCGGAAACCACGCTTCTCGCAGGTCCGCTGGCCACGGCGATGACCATCAACGGGCTCTTCATTGTCGGGCTGGTCTTCGTGCCACAGCTCTGGACCATCGTGGAATTCCTCTTCCCCATGGCCATGATCGCATTTGCCGCCGTGGGCATCTGGGCATTCCGTCTGATCGGTGACTTTCTGGGCCGTGTCTTGTCCCGGGGCGGCATCTTTGACGTCACCGCCAACAATTCGTTTGCCCAGCTTCTGCCCGCCTTTGCCCTGTCTATGGTCGCGGTTGGCTTCTCGGCACCTGCGGCAATGTCCACCAACCCCACCACCGTAGCGTTTGGCCTTGTCATTTCGACATTCGTGGCCATGGCCGCCGTGATCTATACGCTCGTGGCCCTGATCATCGCCTTCAATTCGATGCTGCACCACGGGACCGCGAAAGAGGCCGGTCCGACGCTTATGGTGGTCGTACCCATCGTCACCATCCTGTCAATCCTGTTTCTACGCCAGTCCCACGGCCTGCACAGCACCTTTGATGTTCATGCCCAAGCCGGGTCCACCATGGTCTTCCTCGCCCGCATGATTTCGATCCAGGTCGTGTTCCTGCTGCTCGGCGGGCTGGTTCTGCGTCGCCAGGGCTATTTCACCGACTTTGTACTGGGATCGAAAACCTCGCCCGGCTCCTATGCGCTGGTCTGTCCCGGTGTCGCCTTTGCCGTGCTGTTGCATTTCTTTGTCAACAAAGGTCTGGTTGCCGCTGGGGCCATCGACAAATTTGGCACCGCCTACTGGATGCTGACAGCCATCGCGATTACCTCGCAATTCCTGATGATCGCGCTGGTTCTGCGCCTCAACCGCCAGCATTTCGGCAAACCTGCCGATGCGACCGCCGTACCGGTCGAATAAGCCATTCACAGCTCACGGCTTGAACTGCGGCGCTCCGCCTTGCATCGGGTGCCGCGCGTCTCCGAGGGGCCTCTGTCACGAGGCCCCCTTTCCCGTTCTCGGACCGATAAAGCGTTTCCAGTTATTGTTGGATCACAGCAAGAACTGGAAACGCCCATATCCCTACTGTGTTGTGCGGCGTTTCCTCATCACGCTGGCTCAAAGCAATGCGGAAACGCTTTAGGGTCGGGACTCAATTGGTCCACCAGACGATGGCAGCGGCCAGGAAGACTGCCGACAGGAAGATATCGGCTCTCTTGTCGTAACGGGTTGC